>Ga0265797_10001703_pt1 | contig 38437 bp, 27 predicted proteins | sample P2T30metagenome_FD_192433 | JGI IMG/M metagenome (GOLD analysis project Ga0265797, IMG submission 192433) | Plant litter microbial communities from East Loma Ridge, Irvine, California - P2 T30 | ecosystem: Environmental > Terrestrial > Plant litter > Unclassified | place: USA: California...
AGCAACCTTGGAGAGGGGGTCCTCCTTGAGGCAGGCATCGAGGACGGCGTCGGAGACCTGGTCAGCGATCTTGTCGGGGTGGCCCTGGCCGACGGACTCGGATGTGAAACTGGAGGGAGGCGTGTTAGCAGACGTGTCCACATGTGCATGTGCATGTTCTTGGACAGGCCAACTGGACCATGATGGTGGTGTTGTTGGCGGGGTGTTGGACGTACAGGAAAGTCTCGCCCTTGGCGACGTTGCCGTTGGTGTGGACCATTGTGGCGGATATGTGTGGTGGAGGTGGTGGATAAGGGAGAGAGGTGGGCGGAGTGAGTGGTGTGTTCGTGAGGGAGTGAGGGAGGAAGACGAGAAAGTTTGCGCGTGGTCGGCGGTGGGAAACAAAGATATCGAGGAGCGAGCGAGAGGCTGAGGGCGCGGGCTGAATCGCCCACCGCACTAAAAGCGACACATCCCACCAGCCCACTCTCGCTTTCCTCTCCAAACTAAATGCCGAGCACAGAGCAGCCCCGAAAAAATTCCTCCCAGGCCAATCACGCCCACTGCTCCCCTCACACGCAATTGAAGACCCGGTGTCCGACGGTAGAATTCGGCGTTGAGAGCCAATTTGCTTCTGCTGTATGTATTCCCCTCGCCCTTGCCCTGTTCCTGCCTGGCTGATGAACCTGGCTGATGAACCTGCCTGATGAACCCTTTACGCGGTAGTTATGTACAACCCGGACATAGACAATTTCACTCAAAGACAATCTCGTAAGGCGTGCTCGAGCCTGCAGCAGCATTGTTCTGCCCGCCCTCGGCTCAGCGTGGAATGAATGAATGACTGCTTAGGCGAAAGCGTGCTCCCCTCCTATGATATCTCATCTCCTCTCAACCATTTGTCACGTCACCACTTTCTTGCTCGCCGAGATTCCCGAACATGTGCTCGGTATAGTCAAACCCATGTCCAAAGTCTCCGCAAGCGATTGCGGAGTCGTACGTTTTACGATTCTACAGGAGAGAGCCCCGACCACTTTGCGCCTAGCGTCAGGCATCTTCATGTGCACGACTAAACAACGCAATATTCTGTCGTGTGTCCTTTATCGTTTGGAATACACATCTTTTACTTGGGATAAACACCTCCGAATCGATCACGAGCTTCAGATTCATACCACATACCTCCTGTGTCGTGATGTGTTGACCGGTTATGACGATTGTCGCGTGCTTGTTGCCTTCGATCCTCTCCCTCGCGTAATCTCAAGATTAAGCTCGTCATCGCGATGTTATATACCGCTGCTAATGAGCACTGTATATTTGCACGGGTATCTCGTATGTCGGCCATAGCCATCAAATGCTCCAAATAGCTCAAGCAAGAAACACCACAACGACACCCCTGTCAGCACCGCACACCCCACGGCGACGTCTAAGTCGTCTTCATGCTCTCCAAGATGCCGTCGGCAACACCTTCAGGGCTGGGCTTCTCCGCAACTACATCGGGCTGGAAGCCGAACTGCTCAATCAAGAACTGCTTCGTCGTGGGTCCAATCGCGGCGATTCTCGTCCTCATTGGCGTGGAGGTCGCGTTCCTTCTCGCTTCGCTGAACTTGCCATTTGTCTCCAACCACCCAAGGCCCATCAGCATTGCCTCGCATCCTTGCGGCGAGAACACTACCACCCATTGATCCTTGACACCGGCCTTTTTGGCCTCTTGTACCAAGTTCGTGAAGTCCTCCTCGAATGTTGCCATCTCGCCGGTCTCGTAGACGACAAGCTCCATGACCGATGTGCGTTCTGCTGGTGGCAGGCTTTCGGACGCCAGAGTCTTGGGGATGATGTCTCTCCTCTGCTCGCCCACAGGGAATAGGAGTGGCAGTCGGGTGCCGTTCAAATGTGTGACATCTTCGGGTAAGCTCTTCTGGTGCTCTAGAATGAACTTCGCCAACGCATCTCCATTCCCGGTTTCCTCTCCCACAACCGGGCAAGGCAAGTTCATCGCCTTCACACCCTTTGCCGTCGCTGGGCCCACGACATAGATGGGCATACGAGGGTCGAAGAGCATGTCCTTCTTCGCCGGATCCAGCTTAGCAACCATGATTGTGAATGCATCCACAGCTCGCTGCGATGTGAAGATTAAGGCACCGTAGCGCTTTGCCGGGTTGTGAGTGGCTTTTTGGCGTGCAGTGGCCGGACTGCCGCCTGCAAAAGCGAATCGTTCGGCAGAGAGTCGTAGCTTCCGAAGAGCATCGTCACGGAAAAGGTGCTCTAGGACGGGGACGAAGATTGGTTTGAAGCTGCCATTGTCCAGAGAGGCGAAATGTGCTTCGTAGCCGTCCGAAGGGGCAGAGATGGTTTTGAGGAGATACACAGGGATTTGGTCCAGCTTGAGATCAGCAAGAGCTGATGTGACGTTGTCCATTTTTGTTGTTTTTGTTGGCCTTTCGAAATATATCTTTTGGCACTTGGGGGTTTGATGGTCAAGTATTAAAATAAAGAAGGGTCCAATCAATCGAAAGTGCCCCCTCTTCGAAACGGGCAGCAGCAGCGATATGGAATTCTGGCTGGCGATCGCGCTTGACGCGTGAGGTCATCGACTTGTACGCGACCGAGTCCATTAGAAACCTTTGATGCGCCTGCGTCCCCCAATTTTCCTTTTAACGAAACGCGCAAATTGCTCGTGTTTGTAAACGCAAAATGGTCGCAAAGAAACAAGAGCAAGGTCTTAGCGACTACGAGCTCGCCCGGCAAGAGAAAATCGCAAAGAACCAAGCCCTCCTCAAGCAACTCCAGCTCGATGCACAGCAGACAGGAATCGGCGCAAAGCCGAAATCGACTTCGACGGCAGGACAGAAACGCAAGAAGCCTCAAGAGAAGAAAGTCAAAGAAGAAGTTGCCGCGCCGCGACGTTCTTCAAGACGGCTCCAAGGCATTGTCGCAGACTCTGAGATCGCAAGGCAAAAGCAGGAAGAGGAGGCTGAGGCTTTCCAGGAACACCAGAGAGCGAAGCGCATGAGAGTTAGCGATGATATCAATCTCGACGATGCGATTGTCAATGGTCGAACGTGGAATCGCGCGGGCAATTGGTTCACTGCTGTTGGGCCGGCGAATCCTGGCGAGCGGACATTCGATCAGCAAGATGTGAGAGACACAACGGACAAGGAGTTGCGCGAAGTGCGCGAGCGGATGAGTGGGTTGCAGTTGTGGGAGGGTGCAGAGCCGAGCAGGATCAAGATCACGCCAGAGCGGATATATAGTTTGGGCCTGCATCCCACAAAGGACAAGGCATTGGTCTTTGCTGGTGACAAGCTAGGTAGTCTTGGATTGTTCGATGGATCTCAAACCGCACCAGGCGAGATCAAACAAGAAGCCAATGACGAGGACGAGGACGGCGACGAAGACTTCGAGCCTGCGATTTCGACATTCAAGATCCACACAAGAACAATCAGCGCCTTCCAGTTCGCTCCTCACGACCAAAATGCGGTGTTCTCGGCTTCGTACGACAGCTCAATACGTAAATTGGATCTGGCTGCAGGCAAAGCCATCGAAGTTTACGCCCCAGAAGATAAAGCCGCAGATGAACCTATATCAGGCGTTGAGATCAGTCGCTTGGATCCCAATATGCTTCACTTCGCAACGCTCAACGGCCAATTCGGCATCAAGGACATGCGCATGCCTTCTCACCAATGCACAGAGCTGCTGCAGCTCAGCGAGAAGAAAATCGGCGGCTTCTCCCTGCACCCAGCACAACCTCACCTCGTAGCAACAGCCTCTCTCGACCGCACAATGAAGCTCTTCGACCTGCGCAAGATCTCAGGAAAAGGCGAGAACAGGATGCCATCACTCATAGGCGAACACGGCAGCACTCTGAGCGTCAGCCACGCAGCTTTCAACGCAGCCGGTCAAGTCGCCACAGCCTCGTACGATGACACGGTCAAGATCTACGACTTCTCGTCACTGACAGACACCAAGCCCGGCGTACAGCTCACAGAGGCCGAGATGGAACCTACCGCGGTCATTCCGCACAACAACCAAACCGGGCGCTGGGTGACAATCTTACGTGCGCAGTGGCAGATGCAACCGCAGGATGGCATTCAGCGCTTCGCCATTGGTAATATGAACCGCTTTGTGGACATCTACACGAGCAAAGGCCAGCAGCTTGCACAGCTGGGAGGGGAGGGCATTACGGCTGTGCCGGCTGTTGCACGGTTCCATGATACCATGGATTGGGTAGCTGCGGGCACAGCTTCAGGTAAACTGTGCCTTTGGCAGTGAAATTGAGGAGAAGCACAGTCGTATTGGAAAAGCCCGATGGGGTAATTGATCTGTTCATAGCGAGGCGTTCACCGTGGAAATTCAATGTTGGACAACTTGGTAAATTATGTGAACATTCTAAGACTTTCATAATTATGTATCATTATTAACAGTAGACAGAGTAAGGAAAGCATTGTTCTTTCATGCATCTATCCCCTTCTCCTCCATCTCCCATCTTCGTTCGACGATTCTCGCAATCGTCTAAGAGTACTGCCAGGCGCCGGCCTCGGTGACGTTGCTGGTGAGGGCGTCGAAGCTCAGGCAAGCATCGTCGAAGTCAACGCACTCGAGGCCAATGAAGACCTGGTAGGAGTCGTTCTCGGCAGGGCAGGCAATGAAAGGACCGTTGGAGTTGGAGAGGATGCCGAAGCCGTTGCCAGGGCTGACGGTCCAGCCAGTCTGGATGGAGCCTTCGGGCTGAGCGGCGGAGTGGGCCTGGGTGTACTTGACGGCACCGGTGTCGGGGTCGATGTAGACCTGCTGGCCGCCAGGTACGGCCGTGCCCATCGAAAGGGTGTCCTCGCCGCCAGCGAAAATAGTGGTGTTGCCGGCAGGGCAGCCGCCGATGTCCTTGACGTTGTCGGGGCAGTAGGAAGCGGTCTTCTTGTTGAGCCAGATGGAGTTGCCAGAGGCAGAGACGGTCTGGTAGTGGATCGCAGAGGCGGAGCGGGCAGAGGTGAGGCCGAAGTACTGAGCGGAAGCAGTAGAGAGGAGGCCGGTGAGGGCAGCGACGGTGAAGGTGGTCTTCATTTTGAGTTGTGGTTTTGGGTTGGTTGGTTTGAAGTGGTTGTGTTGGTTGGAATTGAAGTTGTTGGAGTGCTTTTGTGTGTGTTGGATTGAGGGAAGAAATGTTGAGAAGGGCAGAACGATTGAATGTACTTATACCTTCCTATACATGGCTCTTGCTCTTCACGCATCCACTGGGTTGTATGCGGAAGGGACGCCCCCGTATCCAGAACCCTGTGCGATGGTAATCGGGCAGTAGCACAGAGGTGGAACAACCACTATACACTGCTAGATCGTGTAAATCTGAGCTAAGATTGAGGCGCTTCACGGATTGTGGCAAGCGGGAGGCCGATCTCTTCGTATTCTGACCGTTACCTATGCACCGACATGTCACATTGTTACTTTAAAAAGGGTATGACGAAAGACGTGCCGCCAGCCGAAGTCAATGGGTGGACCGTGGACACAACCGTCGAGGCTACTCCAGACCTTCCAGAGTATAGTCGTCGGTAAACCTTCGGTGTGTCAACATCACGGACGGAGCATCACCTTCATGAGGAAAAATTGTCAAGGGTTGTGCAAAGGACGCATCGAGAACTCCCCTGCAGTCCACGATCGACATTGCAGGTGGACACAGCGGGGTGTGCAGAAGCGCAGAAGGCATCCCTGCAATCTCTCATGTCGGTGCCACCTGGGAGACTCGGAAGACCAGGTAGCTTCACCTCGTAGGATACGCAGCCGACCGTTTGAGCCTTGGGACGGCTAAACACACTGTAAAGAGAGCAAGGTGTGGCGATTGTACCAGAGTTATTCTTGTCGTTATATTTGGCAGTAAGGTTGTAGCCTTCCACGGCTCCCGCGAATCCTGCGTCATCTAGGGCAAGCCGTCTCGTACAACGCTGATCGCTCGCAAAGTTGCGCAGCAGTAAGAAACGGGCTGCCTCGGCAAGCAACACTGGAATTATTGAGGCCTCCGTTGCAGAGGGTAAATACGACAATGACCCTTGTGCTACGCAGACACTTCGTGTTTAGTGAGATTGAGGTGACCTTGCTAGCCAGCCTAGCAGCAGCACCGCTAGCGACACCGCTCGATCGCACTTGTTAATCAACCACGACCTTTGGAAGCTCATGCATGATTCGAGTCGCAGCTGTACGACAGACCGGAGTGAGCGTGTGCTTGATCGACCCCGGTCCCCTAGCTGGCCGCCAAACCCGTGCTAATCATGTAGCACGGTGAAGAGGTGCACGCGTGACCATGTGCCTGAAGAACGGCAAGTCCATGGAGATGGAGATGAACGGAGTAATTACCTACCATTGGCCATGCTATCATTAGCAGCGAGAAGTGACTGGGTTGAACCATATGGCACTTTATTGTTTCAAGCCGTAGTTGCGTACATAGTTGTGCAGTTGCCGGCAGATTGCAAGGCATGCTAGCCGTTGGGTGGTTGGACGGAAGACTTGTGACCGCGCGATATTGTGCATAGTATGCTGCATTGCGTTTCGACTATCAGTTGCTACTGTATCTGCCGCCACAGTAGTGTCTGTGTAAATAGATATAGATAGATGAAGGTGTGGGGTTCCTTAAGGCATGCAGGGCAGCGGTAAAGGATGCAGAGGGATGCACCACGCCGCAAGCGAACAACAGTGAACGGAGATAGTGGTCTGTGCTGATGCCGCGAACCGCAGTTTGCCGAAGCTCCACCGGCGGCAGAAGGAACGGCGAGCGAGCAGCGGGCTTTGTCTTCGCCGTCGTCGCTTTGTCAGGCTCACGCTCACGCTCTCTCACCACTGCGCAACCTTTGCTTCCGCAATCATCATCATCACCACCACCTACCCTCACACATACCATCGTGCCACCAGGAATCACCCGTTTTCCATCGAGCCCGGCGCAGTAAGTCAGAAACCTGCCGGTAACCGCACCACGCGCGCACCCGCGAGCAAGCGACGAGGGCGAGACACAGGGAGCATCAGGAGGCGCTGGGAGCACGTGCAGAAAGAAAGACAAGAAGAAGCAGAAAGACGTGGACGAGACAGGCGCTGGGGAGCAGTAGTTGGCCGCGCAGACTGACCCACAGATTGTCCCTATTGTCCCAGACAGAGACTTCTGAATTGAAAAGACGAGCCTTGTTTCTTGCAGGCATTTGAGACTTCCGTGCGCTTTTGGCTGCCTCCTCAATACAAAGGCCTCAGAGCTCTCGCTGTACATTACTTGCTCTCCCCCGTATAATATCATCCCTACTTGCACTGAGGACATCTGAACCCGCGCGCACTCTGATCACACACATACCACGACAATCACCACTCAGCTCATCTTGGCAGCTGAACCACAAGACATCTGAGGACGTAAGGCAGACCGGTTCTTCGGTGTACATTCTCGCCAGAACAGCCCCCACCCTCACCGCACAACAATGTCTTCCTCTATTTTCTTCAAGTTCAAGTCGCAGAAAGAGCCCTCTCAAATAACATTTGATGGCACCAGTCTGTCTGTGTTTGAAGTAAAGCGCGACATTATCGCCCTCTCCAAGCTCGGTGACGGGACCGACTTCGATCTTGAAATCAACACCTCCGACACAAATGAACGTGAGTACATGCACTTTCCAACAGTAAATGAAGCAATGCTGACACCCTGTAGGCTACGACGATGACACCGTTCAGATCCCTCGGTCAACCACCGTCATCGCCCGCCGATTGCCCGCGACCAAACCAGGTGCCGGTAGAGCCGCACGCTACGTCTCCGGCAAGATGCCTGTGAACGCTAAGAATCAACATCGTGTCGAGACCGCTCGCACAGACACCAGCAAAGGAGCACCAGCCGCAAGTGTTGCTGTCAACGGCAAACCTATGACCGAAGAAGAAAAATTGCAGGCCATGTTCAACGAGAACAAGGCGTCCTGGGCTGCCGACTCGGCTGACATCGCTGCGTAAGTCACTTCATCTTCCTTCACGTTTCAGCAGACTACTAACATCACGATAGTAAGGGTGTCAACAACCGACCATTTTTCCCCAAGCAGGCAGCAGTCCCGGACAAGCCTCCACCACCCGGCTACATCTGCCACCGTTGTGGCGAGAAAGGTCACTGGATACAGGCTTGTCCCACCAACACCGATCCCACCTATGATGGCCGCCCAAAGTTCCGGCGGACTACTGGCATTCCCCGCTCCTTCCTCAAGGTTATCGAGAAGCCTGAGGCTGTGGACGAGAATGGCAAAATCGATGTCTCTCAACTGCCGGCCGGTGCCATGTACACAGCGAACGGCGAGTGGGTGATTGCAAAACCAGATGAGGCTTCGTGGGACAAATTCCAGCAGACACAAAAAGTAGCGGCCGATCAAGCCAAAGAACTCGAAGCAGACAAAGAAGTCATGCGTGCTCGTGGTCTTGAATGCTCTTTAGATCATAAGATGTTCTCCGATCCCGTCAAGACGCCTTGCTGTGGTCAGATCTACTGCCGCACCTGCATTGAAAATGCGTTGATCGATTCTGACTTCCTGTGCCCGAATTGTGGCGAACAGTGTTTGCTTGAGTCTCTTGAATCTGACGTCGAGACTCTGGATAAGGTGAAAGCTTTCCAAGAGGAAATGAAATCTGAAAAGCAAAAGAAGCAAGCCGAAGAGGCGAACAAGAAGAGCCCATCTGCTGCACCAAACTCTCCTGGCAAGTCGCCCCAGTCTTCAGACTCGCGCCCTGGTTCTGCCAACGGCAAGAAACGTGCTGCCGACGAGGAACTTGAGAACACCCACAAGCCCACCGGACCCAGCGAGATGAAGCGGGCTGGATCAAAGGAAGCCACTCCTGTCCAACCCGCCCAGCCCAATGCAGCCAAGAACAACACGGCACCTGCCATGCCCATGGCGAACAACTTGCAAGATTTCGCCATGCAGATGGACATGATGTCTCGCATGTCCGGCATGCCCGGAATGCCTCCAGGTGGAATGATGAATCCTATGATGATGGGCATGAACCCGATGATGATGGGTGGACCCGGTGCCGGCGGCATGAACCCTATGATGAACCCGATGATGGGTCAAATGGGTATGGGCGGCATGAACGGCATGAACGGTAACATGAACGGAGGCTTCGGCTTTGGTCCTCAGGGACAGCAAGGCTTCGGAGGCCACAACGGTGGCGGACCGCCCGCAGGCCCGAGAGCCTGGCAACAGCAACAGAACCAGCACCACCAGCAACAGCAATGGGGCATGCACAACGGCCAGAATGGTGCGCCTCAAGGGCCCGCGGCCAACGGCGCTTACTTCCGCCAGCCAGTCAACCCGGGCAGGGCTCAGAACAGAGGTCGCGGACAGAGGAGCGTGGACTACAAGCAGCTTGGCCAGTGATGATGGCGATGGACATCGGCATGGAGAGATATTTTGAGCACGGGCTTGCAGGAAGCCGGCAGCATGGGAGGATGGTTTTAGCGATGGCGTTGGTGGTTTGCTGATCCTATGATGGATCGGCTGTGTTTTGCATCTTGCAGCGGAGGACTCGAGATGTTGTTGAATATGCATGGGACTTTTACTTTTAGTGGTCCAGGACTGTCCTTTTTCTTAATCCTACTCTCGTACACAATCACAATGAATGATCCAAACAACTTTGCTTCACACAATCGGGATTGGTAGCAGTCCGAGCATTCCCAATTCTTGGTAAGCTCTAGAGGCGGGCGGGAGTCACTTTCTGAAGCCGAGCGGTCGCCCACATCAGACCTCACTTTACTCGCGCAACAATGACAACTGACATCAACGACTGACAACTCAACCACTGAACATGAGACAATGGCCATATGCAAGCGCAGTCACTATGCCGACCTGCTTCGACCCGCTCTTGCTACGAAGTAAAGCCATTCACTTACACCTCAGATGCTTCGAAGCACGGGCTTCAGAACCATGCGTCACCGCACAGATGACCGCGGGACTGCAAACGCATGCAAATGCGACACCTGGATTGATCGCCTATTGTCGGCTCTCGCAGTCACTGTTGATTCCTATTGTGGCTGGGAGTTGGTCACGGACGCAAAGTGAACGCTGGCTTGCGACAATAGCAAGACATGTGAAACACGAAACCTTTATTGACACTTTGACAATACCAACCTGTTGGCTCCATGACCAGAACCTTATACCGAGTTAACAAATATCTCCGCGCCGCCGCATCCTTCTCTCCAATGCAAACCATACAGAGTATACCGATTCGCCAAAGCAGAATACTACCAACATCAACCAACCCAGTACAAATCATGTCAGCACAGATGTCGCACATCAGCACACAGGACGACGGATCTATCACGGCAGGCCGTGAGGACCGCACACCTTCCCAGTCTCCCTCGAATCTCGCGCTCGATACGAACGCTGCGAACGAGGCCAGTACTCTGGTTGATAACGAAGCCCACATCGAACACCTTGAGGCTGGCCACGAGGGTCTCAACTCGGAAGGATCTCCCATTTCCAACCCGACACCTGCGACTTCTGGATGGAAGCCAAGCAACTCTTTCGCGACCCATGCCAGTACCTCCGTCAGCCCATTGGGCTCTAGTCAGTCCCGCTCTGGAGCAGCACAGGCGTACGACTCGGGCACAGTTTCCGAGTTCACTAGCCCTCCCAGCTCAGCACTAATCCCTGGTCCGCTGGATCAGGCGGCGCACGAATCACCGGAGCCATCCAAGTCAGCATTTTCTGGAGGTGTGACACGCTCGCGTGGTCTCAAGAGACATCTAGAGGAGAGCGACAGCACCGACGAAGACGACGAGCCACCCACAAAGCACAAAAGAGCGAGAGCTTCCGCAGCATCTCCCTCGGAAGAAGATGCCGGCCTTTCCAGCTCAGCATTGTTTCCGATCCCAAGAGACCTTGCGGCGCCCACATTATTGGAACCATCCGAATCGGCACTCGCTGGTGGTGTGGCACGCTCGCGTGGTCTCAAGAGGCCTCTCGAGGCGAACGACAGCACCGACGAAGACGAGGAACCTCCTACGAAGCACAGGACTGCGAGGGTTTCTGGAGCATCTACCTCGCAAGATGATGTCGCAACTCCCTTCGAGCACACCTCTACGAGCCGGAAGAGATCGCACATGGCCATGGCTGGGAAGGAAGAGGACGATGATGAAGACGAGCCACTCATCCGTCTCAGCCGCAAGAAGATCGCCAAAACCAGAGCGTACATTGATCTCACTGAATCAGATGACGAGGGCGCTTCACAGGATGTGGTTAATCTCACAGGTTCGGAAAGTGGATCGTCGCCAGTGCCTTCACCAAAGCCCCAAGAGTCGTACCTGCACCGTCTTCCAGGCGAGCTTCGCAACCGAATTTACCGCCACATTGGACTCATCGGCGCCCGTCTGGAGCTTCGAAACTTCGAGGAACCAGCTCTCGCGGTCGCGATTCCGGATCTCAAGGACGAGTTGCACTCATTCATGCTGTCACAAAACAAGCTTCGCGTCCCCGTCTACACCGGCTTCCGTACTGATCTCAAACCGGGCGCTGAAGGTAGCAAAAAGAAATCCCCCAAGAAGTCTCCCAAGAAGGATGATTTGGGCGACTTCAACATCTCGCACACTGCTCCTGGTCAGGTGGGCATCGATCCGGATGCGTGGGTCATGCAAGTCGATCCTAACTACGTGACCATCAAGCACATCTGCCTGCGCATTCTGGAGTCTCACGTCTCGGAAAGCGGACACAAACATATCTGCGACTACTTCCTGAACGTCAGCTGCAAGGACGGACAGATGAAGGTGACTGGTCGCATCACCATGGAAACATCTGATGTCCTCAAGCGCACCATTAACCACATGTCTTGCCTCGCCACTGAGAGAGCAAAGCAAATGGCGCAGCAGGACGGTTTTGAAGGGTTCACATGGGAGCAGGTGCGTCACATTGCGGCAAGCTTTGTGTCGGTCGCCGACGCGAGATCGAGGTACACCAAGAAGAGCGCCAGGGTGACCTTGTCGGAGGGATTGAACTGAAGTTGACGGGAGGATGTCTGGACGATGCATTGGAGAGCTGGTCGGTTTCGCGACCACAAAGATCATACCAGTCGTGCTGTTCGCAGATTTGGACACTGACGCTATGGGCCTGCGTTGGGTATGCGCTTTCAGCAAGGAGCAGAAGTTGCGATACCAACTCGGAGACTTGCACTGCAGATGAAAAAGCGTCTGATCTTTAACTTGATTTTCTTTGCATGGTTCCTAGCATTAGTCATTATTTGAGCACAGCCAAATCAAAATTGATCGCTTTGAACTGTCAAATGTCAATACAGCAGCCCTGGCGGCCAGCTTTCCCATTCTTAAGCTCTCCTCCTACGTGCCGTAGATACTGTCTGAGACAAAGCTACGCTGACTGTGGCACTTCCCATGCGACAGCTTTAGGATACTCGAGGGGTTTCCGGCAGAGCCGTGCTGCTCCTGGGGTTTATACTTTGAGGGCGTCGGTCTGGTTAAGCTCAGTACAGCCTTCGTGGAAGCAGCGAATCCGGTCATTTGTGAGCGCTGATTGCGTAAAACGATGGCCAACGATGTGCGGTGCGGGTCGGTCGGTGGACTCGTAGTAGGTCTTGCTTCTTCATGCTTGCTTCGCCACAAGCTTCGCCCACGGATCCTCCAGGAAACTCGGCAGAAAGTAAGCCATGTCGCCATGCTCGTCGCAAATGCCACGTCGTAATGCTTGGGAGCTCATCGTCGACCCATCCGCCAGTGTGATATCGTTGTGTGTAGTGTCTGCAGGACCGATTTAGTGATCGCTCGGAACAACGTGACCATCTAAACTTACCAGCGATGGGCGCATTAGCCGGTCGGCTTGTTCGAGCCTCTGCCACAGGTACAGAGTTTGCATTCGATACGACCTGCTGTGGTTCTTGCGTCTTTCCGCCGGCTGGTTGGGCATCTGTGAACGCCTCGTCGGCTCCAAATTTTCGCTTCTTGCTGCCTCCGAACGAGCCAAAGCCCATCATCGCGGCGATTTCGGGATCGATCTCCATTTCTGTATCCATGATTTGCACTCGAGCTGATGGCCGGAGATTAGGATGATACCTCGTGGCGCATCAAGACCAGGTATTCGAGCTCCGTGGCGGAACATGTTTGTGCAAGCCAGCGGGACCCTGGAAGGTACGAGTGGCCGTCGTAAGTTTGAATACTGAATCTCGAAGTCAGCTACACATCTGACTCCCAAACCTGTAGCATTGAGATCACTAGAGTGATGGTAAAAGTAAGAGCAAAATGATTGGGTAATACTTCTGGGACGGTCTGACAATGCGAGCATGCATATGTATTTGAGTATTGAAATAAAGGTACGCGAAGCATGTTTGCATCACGGGAAGGGCAAAGGTCAGAGTCAATTAAAGCAATTCATCATGTGCGTTATCTGGGTCATTATCTCAAACTTGTGTAACGAATGTCCTTTCCAAACCCCCAAGCCGAGGGAGACTCCTAGTACTTCGGTCTCGATGGAATTGTCTTCATCTGCTCTCCAGGATGGCCCTCGAGACCAAACAAGTTGTAGATCCATTTGAGAATCACGAAGAAGCTCTCCGGTTCACCCATGTGCTTCGTGTTCTCAATGAACCTCGCCTCCTTCGGGGCGCCGTGACGCAAGACCAACTCAGAGTCCTCAATTGGGAAAATCTCGTCACCCGTACCGTTGACCAAAAGCAATCTTGCGCACTCGGGTTTGTCGAGCGTACCATCCTCCAGCAGCGAGAACTTGGAGGCTTCTTTCTTGAATTTCTCCAAGTCATTTCCGTAGCCCCACTTGTAGGCGAGTGTGTTTGCGAGGTCGAAGGGATACTCGAGAGTGTTCACGTTGCTGAGCCATTTCTCATCAAACATGTAGTGACAGCCGCCACCAAGGGCAACGACTCCAGCAACCCTCTTCGCGTGAGTGTGCGCGAGCCGCATGGCGTAATAACCGCCGGTACTGAACGCCCAGACAGCAACCTTCTTGTGGTCAATCTCTGGCTGCTCGTCCACCCAGTCAAGCAAGCTAGACCACTGACGATCGGGAGAGGTCGGGTCCGTAGGCTCGGCTGGCGAGTCACCAGTGCCAGGAATCTCGAGCACGATGACACCAACCCCCTTCTGTGACCAGCCCTCGATCCAGACGGCAAGTTCGGTACGGTAGCCGTCAAGACCTGTGAAGATGATCACCAATGGCACCGGCTTGTCTTTAGTGGTTCCTGGCGGCAGATGGTAGTAGAACGGGATCTCTTTGCCCTCGCTCGGCAGCCCATGCTTATGAGCGATAGTGACTTCTTGAGTTGGGCGCTCACGCATGGCCAAGCCTTTGCGTGCCACCTTCTTGCCTTCTTCCCAGGCATAACGCTGTTTCTCTGAGCGAGGTGCTGGGAACCTTGAAATGCGGTAGAGCGCAGATGATCGCCTTATGATCGTCAGCGTTAGATCGTTAGCAACTCGCAAGGGCACGTACAGGTAAAATTCGGAGGCCTTCTCTTTGTTGCCTTCTTGCTCTGCCTTCTCCGCTTCGGCAGCCAGCTCTTCGGCTTTTGGGAAGAATGCTTGGGCATACTTGTCCCAATCATACGGTGGCTTCTGGCCTTCCTAAATGCATTGACGTTGTCTTAGCAGCTTTATTGCTACACAGTCCGCCACATCGATCTTACCTCGACCAGTCGCTCCACAACTGGTTCAAAGTCCTTTACTGATGCGAACATGAAAGGGTAGACGCCCATTGTGCACTGTATCCTAGGTCAGAGCTGCGTCTCCTGTGAAGATCTCCGGTCGAACATACCGGCGCTTTCCACTTTGTCTCCCACAACTGCTGGAAGCTTTCATGATGAGGTGCCGTTGTACCCAGCTTGTCTTGGACAAAAAAGTTTCCGTAAGGAAGAGCCATGGTGCTTGCACTGTAGCGTAACGTAGAGACTATCACCGGATGAGGCTTGTTTGTTAAGAGCGGTAAGGTGAGTTGATGCAGAATAGCGAACTTATGAAGTGATGATATAGTTATAGATTCGACATTACTTACGGCCGCAGAAGTGAGGTCGCTACAAACGTCACGTATCGCATTTCGGACATTGTTGCGTTGTCCGAAAGGCCGGATGCTGCAAGTGGTCTTAATATAGGCGCTACTAAGAAATCAGGTGGGGGTGGAATCGCGCTCGCGTGGAGGGCGAGCGAGCATCCTCAGCAAAACGAAGATCCCCAAAATCTCCTGCTGGACCAGCATATCTATCGGAACACAACGGACATATTACACAGCATCAGTAAGCGCGGCATCGCTCTTGACACGGTTGCGAACATGGCCGAATTGACGAACGTTGGCAACATCTTCCGGAATCTGATGGGCACCTGGAAGCTCCGAAGGACCTTGAACAGTTCCCTACCTGGATTCCCGTCAGGCACATTCGAAGGTACGGCCACGTTCGTTCCACGAAAGCCCACAGCACACTCCGTCACAGCCGAACTACTTTATCACGAGGAAGGCGAGCTAAAGACCGATAATGGCTTCACCCTCAAAGCCAACCGAAAATACATCTATCGATACACCCAGGATGAGGACAAAATGAGCACTTGGTTCGTCAAGGAAGATACGAAGGACAAGCGCGGCAAGGAAGAAGTGGATTATCTTTTCCATGATGTGGAAATGACAGACGAAAACTCTGCCGTCGCGGGACGTGGTGAACACCTCTGCAGCATGGATATGTACTGGGCTTATTATGAATTCCGGATGCCCAAGATCACGGAACAATCTGCCGACGCTGAAGACGATGAGCCTGGCATGAACATTTGGGGCTTGAGATACAAAGTGAAAGGTCCGGAGAAAGACTACACGAGTGACACTGCCTACGAGCGAGCTTGAACCGGTCGGCTCACGTGGACACATGTGGGTTGCACGGGTAGTCCAACTATTGTTCTACCGATGTCTCTGCATGGCAGGGCGCTATTGTATGTGTCGACGACAATGTGATCCAGCAGAATGTTTGCTGTAGGCTGGACACCATATTTACCACCTCTGTCTCTCTCGTTTACGAGCGCAAGAGCACTGGGTTGGTAACAACGTACACGATCAGGCCCGATGGTCTCAATGCTCGAGGATATGCTCTTACGCTACAGCGACGGCAGAGCGCGACTACGACAGCTTCTACTGGAATACCTGGACGGTCATTCGTTGCGCAGGATGCGTCTTGTATCTCGGGTGTTGCACAACATAATCAGCAGGTACCCTGACAGGATATTTGAACAGCTTTATGTCTCTGCGCCTTGGTCTGACCATACCGAAAGAAGTTCCTTGATTGCCGTCGCACCCTTCTGCCACACCTTGACTGTCAAGATTGGTTACGAGAGAGCGCATACCGAGTCACGGCCACGCAAGTTGCTGCAGAGACTACGACCAAACTCGGACCCGGACTCTGTCAAAGAACACATCATTTCTGCGCGAGAGCAATGGCGAACAGTACGAAAAGCGCTGGCAATTTCAATTCGCAGATCTTCGTCGTCAAACGCAACCCTACTCGTTCATCGAACATCGGCCACAACATCGTCAACTACCTCCTCCAAGCAGCCGACATCAAACCGAATGTCAGAAACATCTGCACGACACGCCTGGGCTGAATTCCTCTCTCGATGTGACCAACTTCAAAACATCGTCATAAGCACGAACGGCAAGCCTGGCTGGCCTGGGAAAACACACGTCGAAGATGACCTGCTGGACCTGCGGGTGGCGCTCGAGACCGCGTATCTACCTCATGTGCGTCGCGTGCGCCTGACGCCAATGCACGCCATGGGTATCGTCCATCTACGATGGTCAGGCTTCGGAGCCTTTGGCGCTTTGGCGGTCAAGCCCTTCAACGTTTGGTCAAACCTGCATACTCTCGACGTACAACTGGAAAATCCATTCCTGACAAAACAAAGGCTGAGTGAGTCGCAACAAGTAATGTTCAAGAAGATCTTGTACGACTACCTGCTTAGCTTTGCGGAAACTCTCAAATGCCTACGATTCGTCTGGTTGGACGAGGATGGACCGAGTCCTATGACGCTGGAACTAGAGCCAGGGCTGGAAGAATGTCGTCAGGCAATCGTGTGGAGTGCTCTGGAGGAGGTGTACCTAGGCAACATTGCACTACCACATCGTACGATCAGACTCTTGCCCACGCGCGTGGCTAAGACGGATGTGCAGCTCAAGACTCTGAGGAGCACTCACAGGCATTCTCGTGTCAAGTGGGACGATGACGACGCATGGGTGAATGTTCTTCTAGCCTTTACGCCGCATGGCATCGAGCGAGGAAATACAATCAGTCAGGCGAGCAGTGTGTACAGTCAGTAGTCACCATTGTTGAGCATCCATGCAACAGTTAACATCACCTTCTGGCAAATTTTACTCGAGATCACGCACGTGATGCAGCATACATAGTGAATACGATGAGTATATGTTGGTGGGATGTAGAAAGGTACAAGTGCGCATGAAGCTATGTACGCCTTTTTCAACAGCTACTATAGCCGGTGCTGCCATTGAAGCACATTTACAACGCAGTATAAATCTTACAATCGTGTATCTTATGCAGATATTGTTGGACTGAATTTTGAGACTGACTACAGTTGCCACGGACAGATGGCTACTTAGGTATCTATGATAACGCAGCCGTATGCAAATAAATTCATGTGCAAGAACTGTATAAAATTCTCTAGCTAGAGGGGCCTTCTGGTGTGAACGTCGAGCAAGGCGACATGTAAGGTTATATTACTCCGGTGCGTTGCTTTACGCAATCAGACTTCAAACCAGTGTCTCAACTGCTTGTGCAAATCAATTATCCAAATGAAATATTAGATCACAGTAGAAGCACGCAAAGTGAAGTTCTTCTCACAGCACTCACTCGACTAACTAGAGCGAGCAAGGGAGTGGGGAAGCCGCGCTCTTTCCTTTCTCTTGGCTTGGCAAGTCGACCCACGCCGCCTGTCCAAATTCGCAGCCGACTTTCAACAACGCCTTGCCTTGCCGCAGACGACCATCGATAACCATCTCTACAGCTAACCAACAGCCAAGATGTGAGTACTGTCCAGATACTCTGCTCCCCGGATACAGAACGCACCGCACGAGAAATACCGCCTTTTCCATCCGCCGCACACGCACCTCGAATCCCAATCCTCCGCAAACACCCACGTCAAATCGCCTACCGCACGCACAATGGCACAACCCAAGGACGCAAAATACTAACCAGCTCTCTCTGCAGGGTCAACCTCCGCACCCAGAAGCGCCTGGCGAGTGCCGTCGCCGGTTGCGGCAAGCGCAAGATCTGGCTCGACCCCAACGAGGTCTCCGAGATCTCCAACGCCAACTCCCGCGCCACTGTCCGCAAGCTCATCTCCGATGGCCTCATCATCAAGAAGCCCGTCACCATGCACTCGCGCGCCCGCGCGCGTGAGCTGACCGCCGCCCGTCGCATCGGTCGCCACCGTGGTTTCGGTAAGAGGAAGGGTACCGCCGACGCCCGTATGCCTAGGTCAGTCTTATCACCTACCCAGGAGAGGATGAAAACTGGAAGACGGAGGGAAGAGAAGAAGGCCAGGGAAGAAGAATTGCATGGAGTGGTTATGTTGGAAGAACGGGGGAATTGTGGCTGACAATTCCTACAGCCAGGTTATGTGGATGCGCCGTCTCCGTGTCCTCCGTCGTTTGTTGGTCAAGTACCGCGCCGCCGGTAAGATCGACAAGCACCTCTACCACGAGCTCTACCACCTGAGCAAGGGTAACACCTTCAAGCACAAGCGTGCCCTCGTTGAGCACGTAAGTTCACCCCGTCACGTGACAAGATCATGGCTTGCCATGATTAATGCCACTCTCCGCCATCAAGGACCATGAGACCTAACAATCTTTGCAGATTCACAAGGCCAAGGCTGAGGCCGCCCGCGAGTCCAAGCTCAAGGAGGAGATGGACGCCAAGCGTGCGAAGACCAAGGCCGCCCGCGAGAGGAGACAGGAGCGCGTCCAGAACAAGCGTGCTGCCATCGAGGGCGAGGAGGAGGCTGCCCAGTAGATCCAAGCTTCCAACTCTCCAAAATATCATCGGCATCATTCACGTTGAGGATGTTCCAATGCATCAGCCAAAGAAAAGCAGCAGCGCTTTCTGGACGACAGCGGGTGCTTGAGGCGGATGCACAGCGTTGCTTCTTGCAAGGGGACAATGGGTGCTTATGGGCGTTTCCGAGTAGTGCGTCGTCCGTCGCCGCAGGTGTTTTTAGTCCGAGGCCAATGAAAAATGTGACGTCTCGTACGAAAAGAAATATGCTTGTTTTAATGATCACAACTGTCACCACGTTTCAGTCAATCAACATCTCCGTCTCGATTACAAATAAAATATGCTTTGACTTATTCGGATTTAATCAAGGCAAAGTAAACCCGCCACATCTGGCGCAAGTTAAGCCACACTTCAGGTCCATCCATACATCCTGCAAGACAAGACACGAATCCCCTGGCCATTGACCAACACCTTAGTCAGAAGCAACCAGGCAGCCATTCGACTTCGAGCACATGGTCTCAGTACAACTTCCACATGTCTACTCTCAATTAACTCCACACAAACACTCGATACATGAGATCTCTAAGGAAAGCAGAGGCGGCTGCAGTGTCCTTTTACACAACGTTGACGCTTACGGCCTCACGTAGATCTGGTAGTTGCCGCTCATACTAGGTAGTATGAGCGGCAACTATTTACATGTAGAATATACCTTACTATTATTTATAATTCTGTAAGGATGCTTATAAGACGAAATCACGGGGCTCACTCCACAAACATCTACATATACGCCGAAGTCCTGCCAATATCGAAGTCACATGGTTTTAACATTTGATCATCTCGATTCACGAGGTTCGTTTATTTGGGTGGAGAAGGCTTTCCATTTTGGGTCTTCATCGGCGATATATATACAAATCATTCACTCAGGGTTGGTTCAGTCTCCCAAGTCCATTTCCTTCATAACAGTGAGATTGGTACTGCGATCCCAATCAATCTAAGAGTCCTGCTTCTTGTTCATGGCCTCGGCAGTCTGCTTGTCCTTCGCGAGGGCAGCCTCCTGGTCGGAGATCTTCTTTCTGAGGGCGGCGAGCTTCTCAGCCTCCTGCTTCTTGACGTAGAGGCCCTCCTCAGCGGCCTCCTTCTTGTTGAAGGCGTCGCTGGATGCGGCACCGCCTGAGCGGGTAGCACCGGTGTCGCCGGCAGCCATGCGCTGGGTGATGGCGGAGAATGAGCGGGTAGCTGAAGGAGCAGTGGCGCGAGGGATGGCGCGGGTGGCGATGCGGAAAGACATTGTTGTTGATTGGAGTTGTGGGTTGTGAGTTTGAGGTTTGGTTGGATTGATCTGAGGTTGTTCGTGTTAGTCGCTGGTCGAGGTTCAATGGAAGAGTGTAAGGCTATTGAAGGTAGAGGAACGTACTTGGAGCGGGGTAAGCTGATAGAAGAGAGATGTGGTGTGATAGTAGAACAGTAGAGTAAGATGAGGATCAAGGAACAGACTGGTTAAACGAAGTGAGCTGCCTGCATATAAGGTACGGTAGAGCTAGAGCTCATCGGAGAGCCCCGACTACGTCACATGGTCGTTCATATCACGTGCAGGGCAAGCGAGCGAGGCTCAGCGTTTGGCGCGAGCTCGGGGCTGGAGGCTGACAGGCTGACAGGCCGACTACGTCAATGCACGAAAGACCGACCGGGCGCCGAATGTTTGAGGGACGTTGAGTTGACACAGCGAAACCGCGTGGGGGAACATCTCTCTTACCACCACACTTGCTCTCGACACTGCTTTGAGACGGTCATTCAAACTTGGTACGTATGCTCCGTTTCACTTACACATCGTCACATGATCGCTCCTTCCTGAGTTCCTGTATCCTCAATGCATTGGCAGCGCCTTCCTCGTGTGTTGAGGGGCATGGCGGGGTCTTGCCTGCCAACCGATATTTCATGGCTGCGCTGCATGCATTGTTGATCACCACCACCTTTATTGCCTTTCACACCGTACATTGCGCCCAGGCTCATCCATTGGCCTCCGAATCCTGCACCTACACCCTCTGAACTATTTATCTCTTCACTTCATCACGGTGTGGTCATCTTTGTCTGCGGCCCACTCGTTCACCTCCATCACATCACCTCGCATCACCTGCACGTCTCATTGGTAATTGCTTACTACTACATGTGCTTTGCCAATATCCATCACAACCCTGCTAACAAATTTTCTCCTTCAGCACCTCCTACCCTCACACCTCCATACACTCTGTCCCTGCTTGTCCGGGACTTTCCATCACCTCACCTTTCCACCTTCGACACACTTGAACAGCCGTCACCATGGTTGGCTTGGGACCTAAGAGGAGACCGAGCCGTAAGGGCTCCATGGCCGACATCCCGCATGACCTCTTGCAGGAGATCAAGAAGCTCGAGGAGGCCTTCATGGTGGACACCCCCAAGCTCAAGGCCATCAGCGAGCACTTCGTCAGCGAGCTCGAGAAGGGCTTGACTGTCGAGGGCGGTGACATCCCCATGAACCCCACCTGGTGCATGGGCTTCCCTACCGGCTATGAGACCGGTACCTTCCTTGCCCTTGACATGGGTGGCACCAACCTCCGTGTTTGTGAGATTAACCTTCCCGAGGAGAAGGGCGAGTTCGACATCATTCAGTCCAAGTACCGCATGCCCGAGGAGCTCAAGACCGGCAACGCCGATGAGCTCTGGGGCTACGTCGCCGACTGCCTTCAGCAGTTCATTGAGTATCACCACGAGGGCGAGAAGCTCGACAAGCTTCCTCTCGGTTTCACCTTCTCCTACCCCGCCAGCCAGGACTACATCGACCACGGTGTTCTTCAGCGCTGGACCAAGGGCTTCGACATCGATGGCGTCGAGGGCAAGGACGTCGTCCCGCCTTTCGAGAAGGCTCTCGAGGAGCGCGGCGTGCCCATCAAGCTTACTGCCCTGATCAACGACACCACCGGAACCCTGATAGCTAGTGCCTACACGGATTCGGAGATGAGGATCGGCTGTATCTTCGGTACTGGCTGCAACGCTGCCTACATGGAGACCTTCGGCAACATCCCCAAGCTTGCTCACATGAAGATGGACCCCGACGTTCAGATCGCCATCAACTGCGAGTGGGGCGCTTTCGACAACGAGCACAAGGTCCTCCCTCGCACCCGCTACGATGTGATCATCGACAAGGAGTCTCCTCGCCCCGGCCAGCAGACCTTCGAGAAGATGATCGCTGGTCTCTACCTTGGCGAGCTCTTCCGTCTGGTCCTTGTTGACCTTCACGAGCAGCCATCTGTCAAGTTCTTCGAGGGTGCTGACATCAGCCCGCTGAAGAAGCCCTACTCCCTTGACGCCTCCTTCCTCTCCGACATCGAGAACGACCCCTTCGAGAACTTGCAGGAGACTCACGATATCTTCGTCAACCAGATGGGAATCAAGCCCACTAGGCCTGAGCTTGAGCTTCTCCGTCGTCTTGCCGAGCTGATCGGTACTCGCGCCGCCAGACTTAGTGCGTGTGGTGTCGCGGCTATCTGCAAGAAGAAGGGCTACAAGACTGCACACGTCGGCGCCGATGGCTCGGTATTTAACAAGGTATGTGATGTCCTGAAACTCGTACAACCCAACCATCGCTAACAATCCCGCAGTACCCCCACTTCAAGGCCCGTGGTGCTCAGGCACTCAAGGAGATCCTCGACTGGGAGGGTGGCCGTGACGGCAAGGCGCTCGGCAAGGGCCACGACCCGATCGAGATCCTACCCGCTGAGGACGGTTCCGGTGTCGGCGCAGCCCTCATCGCCGCCCTCACTCTCAAGCGTGTCCAGGAAGGCCAGGTCGCTGGTATCCGCGACCCCGAGGGTATGCTCAAGGGCACCGCTGCCGCCAAGTCCAGCACCAACCAGGTTTAAATTTCCTCATGACCCTAAGACGAACGGCGATGGAACACATGCTATAGACGGTGGCAGGGCAAAACCCTTGATGTTGAGATGATTGCGGTCCAGAGACTTGATCAGGTAGATTCCCGAAGTTGTCGGGTCCAACCACCTGAGTAGTTAGCCAAAGGCTATGAAATGCACAAATGCAAATATGAAATCCATGACTGCGATCTTTCCAGCTCTTCTCTCTTATCATGGTCTCCTGCAATCATTACTCCAGAGATTTTCCTACCTTACGAGTCGGTTCACGAGATCAGCATCCTCGTTCAATCAAGCTGCATACACAGTCATCTGTTTTCGACAGTGATGACCTTCCAAAAAAGCATCAAGTCCGGAGCATTCAATCTGGTCACATGCATCCCTGGTAAAGGCCGTCGTGCTCAAACGTAACGGGTCGACGTAGCCACGAAGGACATGCCCCCAATGGTAGAGTCGACTAGCATTATGGAGGATCGAACCGTCCCTTGCCGCGTGGGATGGCAACCTTTTTAGTGTCTCACTATCCTACGAGCACATTCCCACGGCCGATAGTCACCTTCCGTGAGCCTATGTGCCTGATAGCAGTCCCGCTACCGAATTTGTAAGCAGATGTTGCAGATAGCCGGCAGGTTCCGAGCTGCTTGCAAGCAACTGTCACGATATACTTCCAAAGCTCGCAGAAAACCATTTAAAAGGGATGAAAGGTCATGGTGGTAATGTTATTAACTATAGGGTATCAAAGAGCCTTATCTTGATTTCTTTTGCCTTGGGTATATACACAGCCAAAGTCCCTATTCCCTACCATCATCAACAATACAATGGGAACAAAAACGCCGTAGAGGAATTATGCCTCACATAAACCCCGCTAAAAACACACACATAAAAGTTTTTCTCTCACGATCATGCCAATCTGGCAATTTCAGCATTCTGGTCGTTGCTGGATGATTCCTTCTCAATTGCTTATTTCTTCAGAAGTGGCGATTTGATTGCCATTTATGCGGTGGCGGACACCTTCTCGATCTCAATCTGGGGCATGGCGGCGCCGGTGCCGCCGAGGTCGGTGGCCTTGGCCTTGGGGTTCTTGGTGTAGTAGTTGCTGATGGCGGACTTGATGGCGTCTTCGGCAAGCATGGAGCAGTGGACTGGGATAGATGTTAGCTAGTGTTGTTGGCAAGATAATTCACAAGTTTGGACACACGCTTGACTGGTGGCAAGCAAAGCTCCTTGGCAATCTCGGTGTTCTTGATGCGGCCGGCCTGCTCGAGGGTCATGCCGCGGACGAGCTCGGTCAGGTAGCTGCTGCTGGCAATGGCGGAGCCGCAGCCGAAGGTCTTGAACTTGACGTCGGAGATGGTGTTGTTGTTGGGGTCGACCTTGATCTGCAGCTTCATCACGTCGCCGCAAGCCGGGGCGCCGACGAGACCGGTGCCGACGTCGTTGTCGCCCTTTTGCATGCTGCCGACATTGCGCGGGTTGTTGTAGTGGTCAAGGACCTTCTCGTGGTATCCTCTCTTGCTGACGGCCTGCTGGATTGATGGTGCGGCGGCACGGGCGAAAGTGGTTGTGGTAGGGCGGGTCGCTGAGGCGAGAGCGCGGCTGGCCTGCGCGGGCGCGGTGGCAATAATTCTTCGGAACATTGTGGATGTGGTTGTGAGGGAGATCGTGATGTCGAATGGGGCGGTTATCAGATTTCCAGGTGGTGGGTGATAAGGATGTCGTTGAAGAGCGTTGTCCGACTTGGGAAGTTTGATATATTGGGGCGAATGTACGCTCGGTGACTTCACTCTCACGTGACTTGCACGACCCTTTGACGTTTTCAATGTTCCCCGCCATCGGCCTCTCGGAGACCGCGGATTTTAGCATCTGTTCCGGTCATCTTGTCCGAGCTCGGGCATAGCACATCGTGATAAGGGTTTGGGGTTCGACCACGATGCAACGGCGGTCAGTAAATTTATGTACAGTGCATCTATCGTTCATACATACTGCATCGTCAGTGCTCTTGCTCAAACATTGCAGATGAAGCCCTAAATGCATCAATGCCCTACTGTAATCGTTAGATGAACTGCAGCACGGTGTGCAGCAAACGCTCCAAGAACCCGGATCAATAGACAACCAAAGCCCGCAAGCCACATTGTAAATAAGATGGCATCGATACGTTGTGGGAACCCACGACCGAGCGTATACTCAAGCAAGCTGCATACTTCGTATCTGCCTGTCGAAGATTGTGCTAATGTCTTTTGCTAAAAGTAGGTCACCTGACCTGTTCTTACTAACCACTGAGACACACGTTCGTGCACAAAATTTGTATTCAAGAGCAGCCCGTTCGTTCAGATTTGCCATTGCTATGCAACCCACCGGTCTTGGAGGACGCATGCGACACCTGTGGTCCGACGTGAAACCGTGAGTCTGCAGGGAGAGTCGGTAACGAGAAGCGCGACCATGCAAGGTGTCACACAGATAAGAGCAGGGACCCTTGTAAAGATCGCGAACCAATGCATGCAACATGCAGTGTGAAGCTGCACGACAGGGGGTAGGGTACAGGGTATCTATATACGTTCTAGCATAAATTACACGCATGATGCAGTCGAATCACACACAAGCAGAGCCTCAGAGACTCATGCCTGCTTCCTGGTAGCGATGGACCAGCTGGTCCACTCAGTGAAAACGCTGCCGTGCACCTTGCTCTTCGGGTCAAGCCACCACTTCTCTTGCAACTCGGCGTACATGGTCGCAATGGCGGTGTAGTGCTTCGGATCCATAGCGACAAGGACCTTTGCGAGGAACAAGCTTGATCGGCTGCAAGCGTTGGCGTGCAATTTGGAGCCGTCTTTGGCCATCTCGCCGTGGACTGAAGCCAGCAGAGCGAGGACAGGTTCGGTGTCAGAGACAGCGGGCATGCTCTTGTGCTTGCTGCAGGCATCGAAGTAGTTCTTCAAGACCGCAAATGCCTTCTCCGCTGTGGGCTTGCTGCTGGTGGTGCGGATGAGGGTAGTGAGGGGCATGAGAATGTCGAGCGCAAGAATGTTCGCATGCTGAGCCTTCACGTAGATGGTCAGAAGATCAAGAACGCGGTTCTTGAAGTTGATGATGTTGTCCTTTGCGTCCTTGTTGTCTTGCTTCTTGCCAGACCTCTTCTTGATCTCCTTGAAGACCTTCTCGAGGGCAGGCTCGACAGCAAGCATCTGCTCGTCGTCCATGTCGGAGTCTTGATCGTCCTCATCTGCGTCCATGTCGAAGCCAGCGGTGCCGAGAGCTTCTGCGAGCTTCCTGTCGAAGGCAGCAAGCTCCTCATCGTCTCCCTCATCGGCTTCATCATCGTCGCCGGAGCTCTCATCGTCGGAGTCCTCATCTTCCTCGTCACTGCCACTCTCATCAGAGCCATCCACGCCGACAGCCTCTCCGTCAACCATCTCGACATCCGACATGTCCTCCACATCAATTGCAGAGCCATCGTCGGATCCGTCTTCCGCAGCACCCTCCTCATCTCCACCTTGCGCGAACAACTCCTGCTGACCGCTCAAGCTTTCCTTCTGCGTGAGAATATCAAGCATAGACTGCAGACCATCGGCGTTGAGACTTCCGGTGAAAGCAGAGAAAACTTGCTCAGCAAGCTTGCGGAATAGTGCAGACTGCTTGGAGACGAAGCTCAGGAGTAGCTCGACAAGCACGGAAGCAGAATCTGTATCCTTGCCCCAGTCGCCAGCGCATGCGTGCAAGTCCTCCAGCACAGGAACGGCGTCAGGCTCCTTATTGTAGATTTGGAAAACAGACATGGCGAACAGCAGAGCAAATGCCTGCGCGGTTGCAGCCTTTGACTGGTTCTTCGTCTTGGCGACCTTATCTTGAGCATCCTGGATAGCCTTGTCTGTGCGTTTGAGCAAAGCCTTCGTCTCCTTGCTGGCAGACGCCTGGAAGTATGAGCGCTTCGAGGAGCGAAGAGCCTTGAGCAGACCATATACGGCAGATGAAGCATCCGCAAGTGGCAAGTTCATGAGTTGAGCAACGCAGGAAGAAAGACGCGTGCGACAGATCGACTTTGATGAGTCAGAAAGCGGAGGGCTGACCTCATCTGATTCCGCGGGCTCGCAGTATCCCAGCTCAATAAAAGTGTCGAGTACGGTGTTGAGCCAGGCTGCTGGGGCTGCATTCTTTTGCTTTGAGTCGTGTTTCACAAATAGATCGGTAGGCTCTTTGTGGGTACGAACGATGGAAAGTAGAAGGTCGGCGAGCATGCGCCTCTGAGCATCCGCCTGAGCCTGCTCTCCCTGTTTGACGTTAGGCTTGCGCATCAGCTTCTGAATGAAGTCGACGATGCCAGCTAATGCCTCCGCGTCTGACTGACTGAGGAGTGTCTCGATAGTCTTGGTCTTGGTAGCCTGGTCAAAGTTGGCTGCGCCCTCCTCAATCAAGCCCTGGATCAATCCAGAAGTAGCGCTGGGGTCTTGCTTTGACCTGGCGACCACCGAGTTCAGCGCCGCCTTGGCAGCATCAAAGAGATAGCGTTGGGAACCAGCCCGCTGGTTGATGATGCATCTTGTGAGGTTTGGTGTGAAAAGCTGACGGAGCAAGGGCGATGGAGCAGAAGTGATGGCCATTGCCAGCACCTGGAAACCAAGAGCCTTGCGCTCTGCTGATGACGAAGTATGGAAAAGGCCATTTTCGACAACTGAAGTCCAGAATTGCGTGAAGTCCTTCGCCGAACGTGAACCACCGTACAACTCTGCGAGAATTACTGGCCATGCGAATGAAGGAGCGGTTTGGCGCGATCCAGATCCAGCCTTGCCGCCTTGCTGCTCGTCATCAATAGGGATCTCCTGGACAACTTTGCTCAAAGTCGTCCTCTCGTTTGCGGAGAGAGGATCATTGTGCTGCCAAACGCCCTTTGGCAGCTTGACTTTGGTTGAAGACTTAGTCAGAGTGAGCCAGATTGCTACACCCTCGGGGGTCTTCCAGAGGGAGTTTGCGTGCAGCGCATCAACAATAGTCTGCAGACGATCGGCGGGAAGCGCTTTGCCAACACCAACCAGGTACTCGTAAAGCATCGCACCACACTCCCTTCGCAACCACTGCTTCTCGCACATCAAAGCCATGACCGCCGCGACGAAATCCTGCCATTCTTGCGCCGAAATTGCAGCATTGGATCCCACGCCACTCTGGAGCACCGCCTGGTAGGCGAATCTCCGTCCGATGAGGTAGTCACGTCTCTCTTGGCCGCCAGCGGTGACATGCGCGGTGGTGAACTCCGCGATTTTGGCCGTGAGCTTCGCGAGAGTGATTCCAGAGTCCTTGAGGTCTAGCGCCAATCTCAGCACCTCGGAGAGAGCAATCGAAAAACCCAGCCTGGCCGCCTTGCGGCCACTACACAAGCCCTTGATGAGACGGGCAATGGCCTTTTCGATGCGCTCGATCTGGTGATCGGATTTCGCAGACAAATTGCGGATGACCTCGCCAGCGGCCTTGAGCCTCACCGCCTGTACATCATCGGCAAGGTCATTGTAGATTTTCGCTAATTGCGCATCTGCTTCCGTGTAGTCCAGGCGCCTTTTCCGGGAAGGATGAATAGCCTCAGTAGGGACGACGACGTCACTGTCGTGTGCACGTTTCATTCCAGGCATCGCGAACGATTGTATAAGATTGGTATGACGAGTGGCAGAGCCCAATCTCAATCGCGCGACTATAATTATCTAAGGACTGGAAAATATTGGAGTCCGAGTTCTCGGGTGTCAGCGGGCCGACCCGTGCTGCAGGGCTGAACCACGATGCAAGCCATCACCGGTATCCTCAGGAATCCAGGCATTCGATGGACATGGAGGTTTGAAGGTTCAGCATGAAAACACGAGGTCAACACGAAGAATCGGTTCATAACATTGAAACGGTTGAGCATGCTGGATCTTCGATGAACCGCATGACGCGGAAGCTTCGAGCCCACCTTTCTGAGCCGCAAACATCCACAGTCATCGAGGGCGCAGTCAGATCTTGCTTGCGACCTGCATCAATCGAGAGCTTGTATGATGCATCGATCGATGTGATAGCGTCACGTGACCGCAAAGCCGGCCGGCAAGGTTGGCAATCTGCTTGGCTGTGTTTATCTCGTCGCGCGACGCGTCTTCCCATTTTTTCTTCTCCGAGCACCGCCGGCTACCTCGTGCAACCGGCTGTAATAGCATGAAGGGGCAGCTCCAGCACGGCAGCTAACTATGTATGTTCAAGCAGCGTTGCGACACCCGCAGTATAGTATAAGCCCGTCCTGGACCCTCAAAGGGGGCCGTCAGAAAAAAATGTAGTTCCCGCTCGCAAACGCGCAAACAGGCCACGAAGTTGTCGGTGCAGATTGTCATGTGTCGTTAATCGTCACCACGGGCCTACAGTGATGTGCTACCCCTTTAGCGAAGCCCTCCGCGCTCGCATACGTGTGCTTCTGGGCCAGGGACCAGCAGTGACGGATTCTAGCCTAGCGAAACGTCCGCAGTCTGCAATCGCGGCGTTGCGAGGAAACGGGTGTACGGGTTGTTACGGTACGAAGGTGTGTTTTGACCTGCAGCGCCTCAGTGTGCCAATGGTGAGGTACGGCGGACGCCCCGGTTTCCCACAAAACTGTCCTGCAACTGCTTCATGCAGGCCGTCCAGGGCTTCAGCTCTCCACACGAGCTCCTCGCAGATCCGGCCAATAATGGACGGCCAAGGCGACGTCTGGCGATAGCAGGATGGTGTTACGGCGCTAGTCCGTTGCACAGCTCGACGCGTCCGGAGTCAGTTTCGATGCAAAAGGCGCAGTGGGGTAAGGAAGCAAGCTGAGCTTTCCCATTACGACCGTCTTCGGAGCTGCATTGGGATTGTGCAGGTCCGCTAGCGGCAATGCCACAATGACATGAAGACACCTGGAATAGTCAAGAAGATGGAAATGAAGCAAATGTTGGATACCGGGCAGCATGCCGTGCTGGTGACGTAGAACTTCGATGGTCATCGAGCATACTGGTATGCCATCACCGATTACTACGGATTGTTCTGGCTCGCTGCCACGCGCCGAAGGAAGCGCAAGGACTCGAGAGATGTCAGTGCGTGGCGAACGGCTAAGTAAGAAGAGTAGCCAATGGCGACAGGGAACAGGCGTGCTCGGGGACGGGAGGAGATCATGGCGCGATGCCCTGGCAGCGGAAAAAGGTGCGTGCCACAGTTGCTTCGGCGATTCAAAGGTTTGCGTGGTGACGCCAGAGGGGAAGGGTGTTCAGGCAGGATGCTGGCGGCTACCGTGGGACGGAGCCAGACAGCACCAGGCATGCAGGGCAGCAGGTGAGCAGATGGGAGATTGACTTCTGGTTCATGGGAGCATGGCAAAATGGCCCTTGGATATGGAACATGGGAGCAAGGGCTTGGAGGAGGAGCAATCGTGATTACCATTGTATGCGAGTCTGATTGAGTTTTGGAGGCAGCGTCACACGCTCTGCAGCACTCTGCTCTCGACGGGCGCCACTCAACCTGGCACACACGCGACTGGCCTCCCGCACGCGTTCCTTGCAGAGGATCAGGCCCACTGTTGTTGCTCAGCAGCGGCAAGGCCAGCAGGGCGCCGGCGTATGGGGGCTGCTGACGGGACTAGCCAGAGGCGGCGATAGCAGGAACAGGTACAGCAGGTACGGGGCCCTTGGCCCTGGTCTGGCGACAGGGCTATGTTGGGATGATGGCATTATGGCATTATGGCATGCATGCACATCAAAGTTGGCATGCAGCGATAGCGTCGCCCATCGCTCTCCACAGCGTGGGCGTAGGAGGTGCATGGTTCGCAAGGCGTGAGGAGTAATGCTGCACGCGCGGGTGGCCGATCGACGATGGGACAATAGCGAGGCAGTACGATGAACATCTGCCTCCGTATTATGGAACTACTGAACGGGCGCGCAGCACGATACGGATCGGCAAGGGTGGTGGAGCTGGTTGCCGCATGGGTTGGTGGGCTCTGCTCTCAAGGTTGCGCCGTTTGGCAAGCGCCGAAACGCTGCACTGTCGTCGCTAGTTCACCAGACAAGGAATCCCCGCTCGGACTCAGCAACCTGCAAGCTGTGCTGCCAGAGCAACAACACCCGCCGACGGTGCAACCGCTCGTCTGCTGCCGTCCTACTTGACCCAACTGCTACCTCGTCCATGCCACTCTCTTGCCTCTTCCATCTCTACGTCTGGACCGACGACCTGTGACGACCGCCGACGCCGACGCCGACGACAATCGCCACCAGCCAGCCAGCCGCATACCGCAGTCGCTACCGTCACGCCTGCCCGACTCGACTGCCACTCGCTCGAGGTCCTCTCTCGCCGGCATATCCCAGGACATCACCACCCGATAAACCCATACCGACATCCAATACCGAGCATCACATTGTGCATACTCGCCTCAACCAATACCACCAATTCACATCCTGCCGACCGAGCAATTAGCTCGCTAATCACGAACCCTCTGCATCGCATACTTCGCCGTGCATATACATACATACATACATCTACAGCCCCACCAATTCCGCACATTGGAGGCTTTGAATAGCTGCATCCAATCAATACCACTCGGAACACCTTCGCCCACAATTATACCGCAATCATGGAGTACTCATCGCCTCTTGCCGCCATGCGGCCTCAACCCTACCCGACTTGGGGAAGCAGACGCGATGTGCCCATCCACCGTGCCCTCTACAACAACACCAGCCAGCCCTACGACTTCAGCAACTTCGACTTCAGAAATATGAGCATGACCCAACAACAGCCTTTAAAACCAGCACAGAAAGATTACTTCAACCTGAAGCCTGCGCGCACGCACTCGTCGCCCACATCGAGCCTGACTGCCGACCTCGACGCAAACTTCCACATCGACCAGAGGTATGCCATGTCCCACATTCCTCGCTTGACGTTCTAGAACCTTTGCTCACCATGGCAGCAGCCCGCATCTAACAACGCCGAGGCGATGCCTCTTCACCACCACCGTCATTCCGCCAATGAACGAAATGTGTAAGTGCTAATGACACTGTCCAATGCTGTCAGTGTCGTCAAGCTGACTCCGAGGAAAGACCAATTGAACACCCCACCAATGGATTTCGAAGGCACCACCCCTCCCGTCCCTTCTTCCTCTCCTGGCATCGACTGCATGGATATCTCGCCGCTTCCTCACAAGCAACCCTACTTCGTTGCTCAGGTCACACTTCCCTCACCGTCGCCTGTCGAGACCCCAGATGAGCAGTCCATGTCCGAAGACCTCCTCTCTCCTCCCGAAGAATTCCCCACCGCCGCCACCCAACCTGTACAAGCGTCAACCTTCTTGCAGCCGCCTGAGTATGCCACTTCCGCCTCGTCTGCTGCCGATCACCGCTAACATTCCCTTCAGACGCAGACGTCCTGTCTCCCGTCCCAGCCTTCTTCGCACAAAGCCGTTCGCTTCCACTAACAGCGTCCCTCAAAGACCGAGCAGTGCTGAGACCCCACTGCCTCCCTTCCGTTTCGGCAATGTCGCACCCGCGGCCTTTGCCAGCTCGTCGACGCCGAGTCTGATCGAGAGTCCTATTGGAGAGAACGATACCTTTGGCTCAATGCTTCCCCCTCCTCGACGAACCTCAGCCGGACCCACAGGCCGTAACTCAGGCTCACCATGTGCTGGTCACGTTCGCAAAGCTTCCAATGGTCGCCCCAACATGAGCCGCCCACCTCGCAAACAGATCCGCCGCTCTCTCAGCATGTTCCAGCACCCCGACGATGTCATGAAGGAGGAACAGGAAATCTTCGAGTTGGCGCCTGCTGCTAAGCTTACTTCCACAATGGAAGTGGAGCAAGAACACACACTCAAGCTTCCCCACTTTGTTCCTGACGACGATGCCGACGGCTTGCCCCGTATTACTCAGGAAACTATGACCGACATTCTTGATACCAAGTACACCAGCGAATACAAGCAAATCATTGTCATCGACTGCAGATTTGAATACGAATACAACGGTGGCCACATCGAAAGCGCCGTCAACTTTAACGACAAGCAGTTGCTCGCCGACAAACTCTTCGAGAATGGCACTGACCCTTCTAACACTCTTCTAATTCTCCACTGCGAATACTCCGTCCACCGTGCTCCTCTTACCGCCAAGTTCATTCGTAGCCACGATCGCAACATCAACATGGAGCACTACCCCCGACTTACTTTCCCTGAGATGTACATCCTGGATGGTGGTTACAGTCGTTTCTACAGCGAGCAACCAAGCAAGTGCTACCCGCAAAACTACGTCGAGATGAACGATGAGCGTCACGAGCAGGCTTGTGAGCGTGGCATGGCCAAGGTCAAGTCTCGCCCAAAGCTTTTCCGTGCCCAGACCTTTGCCTTTGGCCAAAATGGCTCTGATGACATGGAAGATTCACCCACTGCTCAAGGCAAAGGTGCCAGCGTTCGTGGTGGCCTCGCCGCTCGCAGCCAGACCTACCAGGTCAGCCCCCAAGTTGCCGACAACATTGGATCATCGTTCGCAAGGCGCATGGCCTCTTACTAGTTGCGCACCTTCGACTTTCGCATCTTCCGGCGTACTTCATCTACTCTCCTTTTTCTTTTCTGTTCTGCTTACATCCCCGTTACTTTGGCGAGGCGTTCTGGATACCCTGGCTGTGGCATTGATCCCGGCCCTTTTTTCTTTGGGTCTTTTCGCTCTTACCTTGTTGGATTTTGCCAACTTTTTGGGATCCGAATCTTTGCATTCGTCGGCGTTTCCACACCAGCGACAGCTCGGTGTTTGCTTTTTCTATCTTTCTTGATACCTGCCGGGCTAGCATGGCGCTTTTTCTCTTTGTTTTGTTTTCTTGAGTCCACAACACGAGTCCCCATGAAAAGGGGACCATCGCAACGCGAGAGGGAAGGGGAGGTGAAGACTTGACTGATTGATTGACTGATACACCTTTTGGGACTTTTACGCATTTCCTTTGTCATATTACCCCATAGTCGAAAAGACTACAGCAGTTGCCACGAGCCTGCTTACTACTGCTACCTTACTGTCGAATTCAAAAAGAATCGAGAAGAATCAAGGCGAACTCTTACATCCAAACTTCACTCTCAATGAATTGTCTTTTGCTATGGTGCCTTCGTGACTGCCGTCCACCCAGCTTACGCATTGAACTCGTCGCTTCCAATGACTGGTCCCTGTGCAACTGGGATGGCGTCCTGAGACCCCTCAAGCGAGGTCCTTGCGGAGGGTTCCGTCCAAGGTCGAGATTCATCGGCGTTCCCTAGCTCGTGGCTGGGGTCCAGCCTCAAGCCAACAAACAAACACTTCAGCTGCAATAACAACAACACAGCGATCCACGTAAAAGAAACAGGGTATCCTGTTGTCGACAATGCGATCGCGTTACGTCAGTGCCTAGTAGTTCGTTGTCTCTTCTCCCTGTTCTAGTAGTACAATGGCTCGCACTCGATGATGCCCTGAAAGTGCCGTCCGTGTCTGACTGAGCTGTCTCAATTCGCACGAAAGACACAAATCTCACTTCAGCCCTCGGTAGACAGAGGGTTCACAGCTTCGTTGAAAGGGTCACGCGAGCTGGGCCATTTCCCCCGCAAAAATGCCATCAAAATAACGATTGGAACCGCTGGGTGGAAAGTGAGACAAGACAGCTTGCTCGGACAGGGCACCCCGTGGGCGTTTGCGTTTACTGTGCTGCTCTACCTCCTAAACGTTTCCAACGTCGACAATAAATCTCCAGGGCTACAACGTCCCCTTTATTTTCCGAAGAGAAACGGTGTTATGCATCGTCGCCGTTTTTTTGGTAAGAACGTTTGTCATGCAGGCATGACGTGAACGGCAGGTGGGTAAAACTGTTTCTGCATGTCCACTGACTGCCGTTTTGTTCGTTGACTTGTCTCATACTGTTCTGCCCGTCAACATCGTCACCGATCCGAGGCGCGTTGAGACATGTTTGTCTTCAGGAGCAACGGTCTTGCTGGACTCCAGGATAGGAGAAGGGAGCGAACTCCTGATCGCGTCACGAGGATGTCAGCGATCGATCTTGCTGGACGTGGTAAGACCGTTGCCTTCGCGTGCGACGCGTGGGAGATCGCATGGTCTGCCTTGTGGATGAGATGTGACGTCTTGTGTTTCTACACATGGCGGTCCAGGGAGAGGAGTACTCTTCTTCGCTCGATGACCTCGATGGGGATCGCGATGCTCTGCTGCGATCACCCCTGTGCTCCACGATGGCCGCCGCCTTTCGCCTTCAGACGCGTCGCGAAAGAGTTTCCTTCTGGTAATTACTTGTACCATCTCTGAGCCTGCCTTTTGTTATCACGACCGACACTGTCTCTCTCTTTCTTGTCTTCAAGCTAATCCTACTTCCTCTGCGATGTGCTCTCCATGATGCCACGCCAACGGCTATCTACCTCCTAGCACATGGACGCGCCTGAGATACAGCGCGTCATACTGTCTCTGCACACAACGGGAAAGGGAGAGAGACATCTCGACTCTTGAGTTCAGTCAATGACGACAAATGACGCTCGCCAGTATTGGTGTCTGCTACGATTGCTCCGGTCCTCTGCGATGGCCACTGCCGCCTCTAATCTTACTACTACACGCTTGTCGCGAAAAGAGTCTCCTCCGGAACCATCAGTTGTAGCTGGGCCGAACACTCCTCTACGATAAGGGCCTTGAAGATCGCTATTACGGAACTCGCCTTCCAAAACTTGGGGCTTTCTAATTCTATAGCACATGAGCCTTGGCTTCGCAGCAGCCCTGATGTCAGCGAGCGGTGAATAAGGACGGAACAGACGATACTCGCGCCCTGTCGAAGACGACGCCGCCACGCTCCCTCGACTCGAGTGAGACCGCATACAACATCGGCGGTTTGAGAGAGCGAACTCTTTATGCAGCTATCATGGGCGAAGTGTCGAAACACTTCAGAGCTAGGGGGATGTAGAGGGTATCGACGATGGTGTGATGTCTGTCTTCTCTAGTGTCTACGTCGCCTCAACGACAGATTCTGGACGTAGGAGGAGTGCTCTCGCCACAGAGCTACGCGCGGGACTGCCCTAGTTGGTAGTTGCGATTGAGACCATGTCTGGCCATAGGACGCGAGTTGTGTGGATGGATATCTTGTACCATTCAGTCGAAAGCAGACATCCCGATAGATTCGCGGTCCATGTGATGCGAGCTCCAGTGCCCACGTCCAAGCGCCCACGACTCATGGATGAGCATGAGCGCAGTGGCCTCACTAGGCCCATCAGAGCGCCCACTTGAATTGGCAGCGCGATTAGGAATGTCGAATATGATGTATCTGCTACGATCACTCCTTCGAGGTCCAAGCAGAGACGAACCTCTGGATATCAGGTAATAGCCCTGGGCAAAGAGTCAGCATTGCGGCCTCTCCATGAACACCATCATGGCAAGGGTAACATGCGCTAGACGTGATGAGCATACGACACTTCGAGACCGCCCACACAAACTCAGCAAACTACAGTTGGTTAGCAGTTATCAATCCCGGCACTAGTGCCCAACAGGCGAGGGATGTGGCCGAAGATGTTCTCCCACGAATAGAACTGGAGAGGTCGAATCCGACGTGGACGTGGTACTCTTCGGCGAAGAGCAAAGGAACAGCACGCAGCTCGAGCCATTTCCTTTGACTGAGCAACTTTCCAAGGCACTCGACGACCTCGTTCCAACCAGCCGAGGGCCAGTCGCAGCGGACGCGAGACTAAGTGCTGTAAGGTGAAAAGAATATCTCGTTGACAATCGCAGTGTGAAGATTTTCCATGAGCAACCTTGCGCTCTCGTCAACACGAGTAGTCGCAAAACCGTCTCTTTCCCCATTACACAAGCTGACTTGCGTATTCGCCTGAATGGTGTGTTGGTAGTGAGCTGATTCTTACGCTGCAGCAGATTGGTATTGCGAAAATCGCGCTGTTTGGAACAAAGTGAACAAAACGCACACGAACAGAGAGAATATCGCATTTGCGCCCATTTTTCTAGACCTCGTTTCCCATGCATTTCGTTGCCGAGCCCCCAAGTCGTCAATCACAACAGAACTCTCCCGCTAAAGTATGCCCGCGCCAATGCCATGCAAGCCCATCATCCCACCCACCCATCCATCCATCGCCAAACGCCAGGTCGTGTAAAACAAAAGTCCGAAAATTGGTGTTCATAACAGCTCAAGCAAAACATGGTACGCCAGATCAAGCCAAGTATCTGTAGCTTGGAACGGGAGCCTCCTCGATGCGCTCGAGGTACTCGCGCTCGATGAGAGATTCGATCTTCTTCTTGATCATGGCGACGTCAGGCTTGAATTGCGATGATAGCTGGGTGATAGTCTCGTTGAGCAGGGAGGTGTGAGCGAGTTCCTTGCGTTGCCTGGGGAGTGTTGGTCAGCGTGTGTGGGTAAAGGTTCTTGGGATTGGGAGGCACGTACTTCATGATGCGCACAACAGCCGCCTCGACAGCGAAGCCACGGGAGTCGTTGTTCTTCTTCTCGGTCTCCTTGCGCTCCTTGTCGCCTTCGACTTTGTTGCCAGCGCTGACGACACCAACCTTGATCTTGACGAACTGGCTCTTGAAATTCTCGTTGAACGAGAAGCGATCGCCAGGGTTGATCTCACGGCTCATGGGCTCTTTCACAAGGAATCTTGTCTTTGGTGCCACCGCAAGAGACTGCAAGTTGCGAGCCAAGTCGCTTGGTGGAATGTTGGTGCGCGCTTGAATCTCATCAAGGGCAATGCTGGCGCCAGCAGGGAGATCGTTGAACAGCAAGAGGATCAGCATGGCGTAAGTGCTGCAATTGATTTCGTGTGTCCTGGGCTTGCCTTCCTTGCCACCCTTGGGGAAGGTAGCCTTGATGTCGGCATCGCCCATGTTGGACTGCCAAGTCAATTTACGACCAGAGTGCTTCTCACCATAGTAGCGCTCAAAACCTTGCTTGAGTCTCTCTACCTGAGGCGGGAAGATGACCTGGGTCTTTCCTGTTTCATTTGAGTCATCGTGTTGCTGTCCACCTCTGAATGCCTCTAGCGGCCATGTCATCGAGGTTAGCACATTGATGCTGAGGTCAGGACGCTTGGGGTCTACATCTCCAAGGTTGCTGACGTATTTGCTGTAGCCGTTGGTGAGCTCCTCCGAGAGCGTCATGTCCTTGAACATGGCCTCCAGCTTCAGCGTGAACGAATTGCCGAGCTCAATCTTCATGCGCGAGATCATCTGCTTCTCGACATCGATGCTCTGACTCTTGTTCAGCAGGAGACGTTTGCAGAGATGCTTCTTGTAGTACGTCTCGAAGACGTCCTTATCTTGCAAGTATCGCAGCAGCAGAATGGCCTTCTCGAGTGTCAGATCAATCTCAGCTTGCGTCTTGTTGCGGATGCCCTTCTTCATGTTCTCATCGATGTACAGTGAAATGTACTCGCTGCCACGGTTGAAGGCATTGATGACGTCGGCCATACTGCGATTGAGCGCAACTTGTAGTGTCTGATCCTGCTCAAATGCTTGCTTCCAGATTCCGTCGAAGCGATCCTTGAGGGCGAGTACATCCTCCACCCACTTTAGAGCAGCCACGGTTTGTTGGTTGATCTTAGCAGCGCTGCCTGCAGCCTTCGACTTCTCGCCGCT
>Ga0265797_10001704_pt1 | contig 38435 bp, 32 predicted proteins | sample P2T30metagenome_FD_192433 | JGI IMG/M metagenome (GOLD analysis project Ga0265797, IMG submission 192433) | Plant litter microbial communities from East Loma Ridge, Irvine, California - P2 T30 | ecosystem: Environmental > Terrestrial > Plant litter > Unclassified | place: USA: California...
GGAGGGTAGCTTTTAGATTTTTCTTGTTGACTGGGATGTAATTGAACATGCCTTAGAGCGATGTATATGTGAAAGAAAGATAGACATCTACATTTGATTGAACGATTAGACTGGATGGTAAGTTAGAGAATAGATGCGTACGTAGCTCTTGCCATGTGGAGTCACCATTACTACCCCGTTCAAGACCCTAAACCAGAGGATTGATTGATTGATCGATTGCTTCCACTTCATCACAAAGTATTACCAGCAGTACCCGGAATCCCCTCAAGCTCACTCGCCGCCACAGCATCCACAGCGTTCAAACCAACATTGTCCAACGCACTCGCATCAATCCCCTTGAACTCCCCCGAAGCCCCCTCGAAAGAGTTGATCCGACAAGGCCGCCCCAGCGCCGCCTCGCAAGCAGCATCGTCAGCACCAGTCGGCGTGTAAACAGCAGCCGTGATATCCGCCGCAACAGGGACCTTGACATCCCTGAAAACCGACCCTTCGACCAGCGCGTACGCATTCTCGCCCTCGAACGCGTGGCCGTCGATGTCGTCCCAGTAGTTGTTCGGCATGTGCACGACCGCGGCGCCGCCTAGTTTGGGCGCGCGGCCGCCGACGTGGTGGATGTAGTTGTTTTTGAAAGTGATTGTGTCGAACTCGCCGGTGAGGAAGATCGCCCAGTAGTGGTAGGAGTTGCAGCTGGCGGACCAGGGGGTTGTGCCGTTGATGAAGGAGTCGGATATTGTCACGCCGGTGTTTTTGGTGTTGCCGGTTACGATGTGTTGGCGGCCGATGAGGGAGGTCTGTTTTGTTGGTTTTGTTAGGATTCTTCGTTCGTGTGGTTCGTTCGTGTGATTCGCTTTCACTGCGGTTTTTTTTTTTTTGGGTAATGGTTATTATTACTTACGGTGACGTGGCTGATCCAGACATTCGAGCTTCCGTCGAGGGAGATGGCTGGTTGAGTAATGTTAACACCAAGTTCGGCCAGCGCCAGTACGGCAGGACGGATACAACTAACCATCTCCTCCCCAAGTCAGGTGAGGGTTGAGCTCGCTGATGGCAATGTTCTGGATGATGACATTGTCGGCGCCGTTCGAGAGACGCAAACCTTTGCCGAGGATAACACCGCTCTGACCCACGCCAATAATAGTCTTATCGCTCTTGACCTCGATCGGCTTGATAGCAGCGTTGTCATAGCTGACAGTAGCACTCGGGGCATCACTGGAGCACCAGCCGTTCATGTTGATAGCGAGTTGGCAGCTGGGACCAGTGCCAAACGGAGCGCAGCCAGTCTCCTCAGTGCGGCCCTCGGTTCCTCTGAAGTCGAAGGTCTGCGACAGGACCACCGTGAGAGGATCGGACGACTCCAGGTAGGTCTTGAGCTCGTCGGGGCTGGTTGGTGTTACGGTCTCGCCGTTGACGCCTCCAGTGGCCTTGGAGCCGTAGCCCTCTGGTTTGCCAGAAACCGTTTGGGCAGAGGCGACCGTGGCGACGGCTGTGACGAAGGCCACGCCCAGCGCAGCGATGGAAGGCATTCTTGGAATGTGATGGGAAAACGAATTGAAAAGGGAGGCAAGAAGGAGTGACTGAGTGGGATGACAGGCTCCCTACCTGTGGCATTGGCTGCTTTTGTATGCGATATCTCTCGTGGTCCGTATAGGCCTTGCCATGGCTGGTTCCGAGGCCCACACTCCTGTGAGGTGGTGATCTCGCTTGGGATCAAGAAGACCTAGGGCAGAAGGTTGCCCTGATGGAGTTCCCGAAGCTGAGAGTTGGGCAGGTCTAGCAATCCGAAGGGGTATATATATATACCCTACTCGTCGCTTGATAGGCATATTGCTAGCGATGGGGTAAGGCTATGTTCGTGTGTTATTAGCGTCTAATGATAAGTAGTGAGACATTGGGAATAGCAAACCACATGGGGCCAGTAAAGCAGAGGATGAGTCGCGTGATCGTGTCGTGTTGTAACGTACCTAAGTAGGTAGCTGACGCCTTACCTATAGCACTGAAAAAGAAGTCACTTGTCCGTACCTACTTACTCGCGCCGACATTCTCGCCTCTTTAAGCGCTCAACTCCACCGGGGGCATGTTCTGAAACGACCGAAAGTTGGTCGGAGAACATAGTGCTGAAACACTGCTGAATAGGGCAAGTTGAACATGCTAAGCGACGTAGGTCTAACATTATTCCCTAATGTAGGTATGTATCTAAGCTGAATAATGGCATGTCAGTGATCCTAATCTTTTGACCTCAAGAAGACCCTCCCTGTTGGACGAGATTTAAGGGAAGAATAAGACTCGATGATCGATGTGAGCGGATGTTTCTCACAAAAGGAAAATTGCTTCAAGAGTCGACCATGATACATCCACCATGCGTCCTAGTACCCAGTTCTGATCATGCACACAACAAGTCTTGCACACCCCTTGCGCCGAGCAGCCACACTGCACCATCACCGGCCAGCCAGTCAGTCACAGTGTCCGCAATAGAGCGAAACAAACAAAAAGGCGAGAAGAAACAAGAAACAAGAAAGGAACAGACGTCTGAACTCCACGGTTATCATTGACAGGAACAAGCATTCCCTAACTACAGTACCTTGAGGGAGAAAAAAAAAGAAGGTCCGTTCAATTCATCATGTCATAAATTCTCGAGTCTTTTTTTGAGGGGCTCTCAATCAGAGACAGCAGTGCCAGAACAAACAATGAAAAGGGAAAGAAAGCCTCGGTGGCGAGGGGAGCCCGCGCCTTGTAAACACCCAAATGCCTTCCATCCCTTCAGTGCGCCATGTAATAATTATACGAAAATGCAAACTTGGTTAAGAGGCTTGTAACAGAGCCATAAGAGAAAAGTGACGGAGAAAAGCCCATACAAGACAAGGACTGCACACGCCCGCTGTATTACTACTTGGCCACGTCGTCTTTCGGACTCGACGACCCAAACCCTCGTGGTATGTACTCCTCTGCTTCTTGTGCAGGAGTCAGAGGCATCTTCATGCCACCGGACGAGGCCGCCCTGTGGCCGCCGCCGCCGCCGCCAATGTTACTGGTGGCAGATAACGAGCTCTCCGGGGCATCGAAGAAGTACTCGCCATTGCTCACGGAGTTGCGAGCACTGTGCCTGGAATTCCAGGTGCCCGCGCGAGGGCGCACGCTAGGTGCTGGCACTTTGCCGATGATGTCGCGCGAGCTGACGTCGCCGCCGACTCCCAAAGATTCGTTGGAGGCTTGACTGCGGAGTTGAGGGGCGCCTCGGGATGGTGCGCGGCTGTGAGTGGCGGATCGAGGCGGCGAAATGGTGGCGTTGTCTTCCGGCATGGAACGGGACATATCGACGGGAGTAAAAGCGTCGTCCGCTTCGGGGTTGTGTGAGTAGGTGGAGAAGTCACGTTGGCTCCATGAAGGGCGGTGTGGACGAGCACCGTAAGGAAGGTTGCTCTGGCTCATGCTTGCGGCGCTGGTTGCACGGCTGCGTCGAACGGGTGATGCTGTGCCGGCTGGACCATTTCCCATCAGCGGAAGGGACGACTCGGTATTATCCTTGAAGCTTGTAGTCGAGTGAGCCGGGTTGTGGGCTTGAGGTTCTTCCAGGTTGACAGGATCTGGATCGTCGTCTTCAATCTTTCCGAGCCTGCGCATGGTTCTCACCTCAAAGTAAGGGTCCTTTTCTTCGGCTTCGGGCTCTGGGGCAGGTTTGACCTTGGGCTCCTTTGGCAAATCGTTGACCGTACGATCAAGGTGGTTGAAGTATTTCTCACGCATGCCATGCCACTTGCGTGGACGGAATTCTTCCTTGTTGCGAGACACAGACATGTAGCTCGAGATGACGCTGACCACGATAGCGATCAACGTGATGATGACCAGAATACCTTGGATGACTATTATGACGACTCCGATGACTGTCGTGGTGATGCGCTCAAGGTTGAAGCGGATGTCGAATGCTGCACTGAGGGCAACGCTTGCGACTTTGCTGAAGCCCAGGCAGTAAACCACCAGGATGTTGAGTCGCATGCCTTCAAAAGGACGAGCCCAGATGACAAATGCGAAGGCTAAGATCTCGACTACCAGCAAGCCAAAGACTTGTGTAAGTGGTTGGCCAGAAGCACCGCCATAGAAACAGGCTCGAATGAATTCGTACAAGAGCCAGTATACGAAGAACCACCAGCGTGTCCGTCTGAAGCGACCGGCGAGCCACCCGAACTTCTTGGTGTAGTCTTCGTCGTCATGAACATTACTCCTGTCTTCACTTCCAGTGGTGATGCTGTAGTGTGAGTTCATCCTCTTCCAGAAAGGCGTGCTTTGAATCTTGTCGTCCGGATCCACGGTTTGGTCTTGACTTTGTTGCTGCTCTGACTGCTGTGCAGCACCATGGCTCACCTTTGCAATACTGAACCAGGGGATCTTACCGAAGAGTTTGGTGCGTCTGAGCTCTGTGCGCTCTGTGTTACCATTGTCTCGTTGTATCTTGTACCAGCAAGCATATGCCGCAATGCCAGGAAGTCCAACCAGGAAGATCAGGAAGACGATGGCTGCAACGGCTTTTACGCCACCGGAAGATCCATAGGTGAACTGGAAGATTGTGAGGAACATGATCATGAACCAGGCAATGAAGCACGTCCGCAGAGCGATATTCGCACTGTAGCCGAGCCAGTGTTGGCGGAAGAAAGCTAGGCGATCCTGTTTGAGCACCTTGACACGGACTAGACCTTCGAGTGTCCACTTGAATGCCACTGTCGCGGCGACAACGAGGACGATCAAGATGAGGAACCAGAGGAAGCCAGTCATGAACGCGTTGCTGGCACGAATTTGTTCCTGCGCAAGCGTGCCAGCAAACCCAGAAAAGTTACCAGGCAGCGGTAAACCAGCCGCAACTGGATGGCCATACCACATGAAACCATCAGTTGAGTCAGCCAACTGCTCCTGGCGGCGCAGGAGAGCGTTTACAGCTGTTTTCCGCGCGACGTCCCTCTTGAGTACTAGTGAGTAGTCCCGCTTGTAGATCTCCGAAGCGATATCTCGCACAAGTGGATGGTTGGAGGCAAAGCTGGAGGCACGCTTGACTCCGAAACCAAGAGCTCGCTTGTAGATCTGACTGATGTCGTAGCCACCGCCCAGGTCATCGTTAGTGGTTCCAGTAGCTGCAGCGCCGACTGAAGAGGTATTGCCGAGATTATTACCGATGAGGCGGTCGATACTGCGTTGCATGGTATCGGTGCGAATCATTCCACCAGCCCATGCAAAGTTGGACCACCACGCAACGAGTACAGAAGGCCAGTTCATAGACAGTGCTCCAGTGAAGAAAATGTGTTGGAATACAGCAAACACCACACCCACTGAAAGGGAGTGGGCATAATGAAGTCGCATGGTCGGCACTGCCTCGCCGTAGATTGCGGTCGCGAAAGAAGCCAGCATTGCAATGAATGTGAAGATACCCAGAACTGAGCCTACTGCCGCTGGCTGAGAGAACGTAACGCCGTTGGTCACGATTGCACTGTAGCAACCAATCTGGCTTTCGGTACTGTTGGCAAATATACGAAGGATAGCCTCACCCTCGAAATCCGGGATCGAAAGAGCGATGGCTGGGATATTCGCGACATCTTCCTGATTGATCGGAATGATACCGCTGGCGGTGATTGGTACACTGCTGTTTGCTGGACATAGACTATGGAAATCAGCATTGACGCTCGAAGCGTACGAAATGAGCACTCTTACCTGGCAATGTTCGCGTCGCAAGGGTTGAATGTGAGGTCGAACCTGCTCTCGCCATATGCGTAGACTCCAATATACATCATCAAGGCCTCGTTTCGCAAGTTCGAGTTTCCGGCAAGATGGAACTGCACGGTCATGTTATCCTTATAGTATGCGGCATCGAAGCGTGTGACGTTGATCAAACTGTCGCCCATGCAGTCTCCAAAGTTCCCGGTGTACAGAGCAGGTCTCCTGTTGTCCGCCAGATGCAGAGTCTCTCCTTCGCCGGTATTGTAGGTGATGTACCTTGTCTCCTCCGCAAGCGCTAGACGCAGATATGCGAGGCAGGCAAAGAGGGCCAGCATTGCTGGCTGGAACCGCGTGATCATAGCGATGTATGTGTGTGATGGGTCTTTTACAGAGCAAGCGGGACAGGACACGCGGGAGTCCACGGGTGTAGCTCACAGCGTGTGTCGTGAGCTCGCTATCAGCTGCGTCGGATAGGAAGGTCCGGAAGTGGTGTTTGATGGCACTGTCTCTTGCGGACAGTGAATGTGTAGTGCGGGATAGGTGTTTGCGGAGGAATTGGACGGTGAGTCGACTCGTCAAGGCCGTCTGTCAAAGACGGTGTAGGTGAAGTAACTCAAGGTGACTGAGTTACTGTACTAGAAGTTGGCGGACGGCGTTTCGTTCCTTGCAGCAGGCCAGGTTAGGAAGGCATGTCACATATCTTTCCGGGGAGATACGGGAGTTGGTGAGATCGAGTTGGTAGGGTTGGCAGAGCGCAAAGGCATCCGAGACATTAGACAGTGAGAGGGCGCTTTCCATCGAAGGGCAAGAGTAGATAATGTACCTATCCAACGACGAACGGGCGCGGCATGTGGAATGAATGGCTCCCGAGGGCGCTTAGGTAGACTAACTCGCTGGGCGGCGGCTCGCGGAGCTAAGTAAATGTACATGTACTCACACCGACAGGCCGCATTCGCGCGGCCGTTCATGCGAGGTTGAATGATGGCCTGTCATGGATGGCGCGTTCACCGTGGGTCCTACGCAAATGATATCTTGGAACTGTCGACGGATTAGAACAGTTGAAGCTCGGTTCAAGCGTTGTTTGTTTCTCCATTCTTTTCCCTTGAACATTCCACAAGACACCATGAATCGTACGACAATCTCGACCACATTACCATTACCTAGTCCCGAAATAAGAAAACCTGTATTCTCGCTTGCTGTTCCAGCCATTCACATCCGCATCTATATCCTGCAGCAACATACCCTTGTACGCATGCGCTGTATTGGAAATCAGAGCCCGACCACCTAGCCACCTTCCAGCCACCTCGCTCAAGTGAGCCAAGGAACAAAGCGAGCAGAGCCGGTACTCCCGCATCATGGCGCCACCCTTCTTACTGTACACCTCACCTCACTTCTCCAACGGCGGCAGGGCAATAGTAGTCCCGGATTACACAGCGTCATCAATTGTGAATCAACCACCGCTGCCCCCTAGGTCGTGAAACCTCGACTGCACACTTGAATGTAATACCGCACAGCGGAGCATATGTCGCGAAGGTGTCAACCGCTTCTGTGCTCTGCAGGTACCTCGTATTCTGCCATCATTACCAAGGCCGCGGCGAGTTTCGCATCTTTGGTGCAGCTGTGCAGCCCTCAATTTACCATCTACGATCAGTTGATCGTCCCGTAAAAGCTTGATTTCTTGCTTTCCGCATCGAGCTCGAGCTACTAGTGACATCTCCATCTCTGGACCTTGTGTCTGGTCACCGGCTTCCCCGGACCCGAACATTGGAGGATGCTAGAGCTGGGGAAGCGTCTTGTCTTGTCAGAAGGATCGGCTGTGGGCTATGATCGCGTCAACCGTAGATGCTGGTGGTGTGGCTCAACTTTCAAGCGACCGAACATCCCGACTTCCGATGCTGGGTACATGTTGCTTCGCACATCTGGTATGAGTTCAACACACTACTACTAAGCTGAGCTAGTCGCTGTACAGTATACGGATACGCAAAGGTACAATAGCATCAGCCAAATCCACGCAGAGCTAGGCAAATGTATGCATGCAAATCATTCAAGTGTGATGGCCGTAACTTTCCCAGCCTGGTGCTCGGGCCGGTCGTGTTCGCTGCAACGTGCCAGAGTCTAAAGGTTACGTGTATGCGGGTTGGCGGGATGGATATACCTCACGGCGTTTTGGGCGTGTTGCTGCTGCGAATGGGCCCAGAATTTCCTCAGCCATGTTCCCATCCAAACAAAGTATTTCATACTCATACTGGAACTCGAACATCTTACAAGTACATACAGAAAGAGCAAGAGAGTAATATCAAGGTTAGCAGGACTCGAAGTCACCATCGGTCCTTCTGTTCATCCATTTTCATCTCACAACCAGAAAGAAAAAAAACGAAATCCGTAGAAAATCACGATATCGACCAAAATCAATATACAAGGAGCAACAATCAAAAGATAATTGTCGACGTTGGCAGGACTCGAACCTACGCCCCCGAAGGGAATTGATTTCTAGTCAATCGCATTAACCACTTTGCTACAACGCCTGTGATGACGAAATTTGTCATTTTAATATTATATACTGCTTTTTAAATGGCAATTGAATCGATCGTACGACCACATCAACAACTCCCACTGGACGGAATACATGACCAGGCCTTTGTGATTCAAATGAGACCGACGATTGTAGATATCGTTCGTAAATATGTGAGGTCGTGTACGACGAGCAACAAGTGATTCTCAAAGCTTCACCTCCACAACCTCTCAAGAGTCTCAACCATGATTTAAAATGTCAAGAGGACGAGATCAATTTGTCACGAGTATCATAGCTAATACAAATGAGCTTTAACACGACTCTTACCACCACGAAGCCATGTACCGACTACAAACAAGTATGAGAGCGGCGTGCAGTTGCTAGATATGACAATCGCTTACCCAAACCCTAACCCTGCAATACCATTGGAATACGTATTCTTCTAACTATTGAGAAGGCCTGCAGGTGACATCGAAATCGTTAGTTGCTTTCAATCTTCTGACCACTTCTATCAAGCACAACTTCGCCGATAGAAGAACCCGAATTGTAAGTTATTAGTCATCAAAGTTTGCCCTGGCGGGTGGACTTTCCTCTCGGCCTTTGCTTTCAGGCAAGGTTGCCGCTTCACTCACCTTATGAGCTGACCTGAATCCACATGGGTATTTCAGCCCTCCAACTGATGACCAAGCACCTCAACCAGAGTACAGACACACGGAGAGAACATAAAAGGCAACCATTAAGCCGAGAGAGGTTTTCTTGATAACATCCCACTGTGACAACGACCTCATTTCACTCTCAGTCGCCACAATGCCCTCGCAAGCTCCCTTCAACGTCGCCATCGTAGGATACGGCCTAAGGTAAATCGACGAAACTATGCAATTCATCTCACAATTCCAACCATAACTAATAGGCAACCACAGCGCCAAAGTCTTCCACATCCCCCTAATCCTCGCCCTCCCAAACCTCTACAAAATCCACGGCATCGTCCAGCGCTCCCCCAAACCGGACGACGACGCCTCGAAAGACCACCCCGGCACCAAACCGTACCGCCACATAGACGAGGCCCTCCAAGACGCCGCGGTAGACATCGTAGTCATAACCAGCATCCCCTCGACCCACTTCCCCATGTGCAAAGCCGCCCTGCAAGCAGGCAAACACGTTGTAGTCGAGAAGCCCTTCGTGCCCACCGCCGCGGAAGCCGACGAGCTCTGCACCATCGCCTCGCAGCAGTCCGGCACGAAACTCGCAGTCTACCAGAACCGGCGCTGGGATGCCGATTTCGTCACCCTCAAGACCGTCCTCGCTACCGGCTCGCTGGGAGACATCGCAGAGTTCGAAACCCACTTCGATCGCCACCGCCCGGACCCGCCCGCCGAGTCGTGGAAAGTCAAGGAGGAGCCTGGTAATGGCGCGGTCTACGATTTGGGCACGCATTTGATCGATCAGGTCTACTCGCTGTACGGCATGCCGCAGCGCGTCACGGGCTTTGTCGGCCACCAGCGCCGCGGCGTCACGCAAGGCTCGCACGACAGCTGCACGGTCCTGCTGCACTACGACGACAGACAATTGCTCGCGACGGCCAAAGCGGGCGTCGTCAGTCCCGAGGTCGACCAGTTGCGATTCTGGGTGCGAGGCACGAAAGGCGGGTTCAAGAAGTTCCACTTGGACCCTCAGGAGGATCAGCTCAAAGTCGCGAAGGCTGGAGCGCCGCTTCCGGGGGATTTCGGAGTCGAGGTGGCGGATCGCGCGGCTGCTGTTACTACCGTTGGTGAGAACGGGGAGCTGGAGAGGAAGACTTGGGAGACTGTTAGCCCGCCGCCGACTTACGTCGAGTACTACCGGGTGTTTGGCAAGGCGGTGGCGGGTGAAGGTGAGGTTCCGGTCAAGGCAGAGGAGGCTAGGGACGTTTTGAGGATTGTCGAGGCGGCTTTGTTGAGCTCGAAGGAGGGGAGGAGCGTGTCGTTGTGACGACAGGACTGATGAATGGTGTTGACGAACGCAGCAGGTAGTTGAACGCTCCAACATCTGGCATGTCTGCTGGATGAGGCTGTCGAGGTACTTGAGATGTCCATCGCGAAGGGCCTGTGGTCAACTATAGAACTGTGTCTGCTAGGTAAGGTATTGTATCTCTCTCAAGTGTACCATTGAACTGCAACGCTGTGCCACTCCCGCCCAGTCTCGTACGCAATGTCAAGCAGCCTTTCTTCCATCAACATTGAAGCCATGGACCACGACACAAGTGTAAACCACTACCATCTCTCGGAAGTGCTAATCGGGAGTAACAGAGGAAGTCGCGGCAAAAGCGTATGCTGTCTTGTGCATCAACTTATTACCATGTATTCAGCAGAATCTTGCTCCATACACCTCGCCGCCAAGCTAGGTACATACATACCATCATCAATTCCCAAAAGTGCCTTCGAGCCACTACCTTACTGCCTGCTCGGCGTCCCCGACCTACTACCATCCGCCCCACCACCACCGCCAGCCTTCTTCGCCAAACTCGCAAAATACTTCTCCAGATCCTCACTGGGGAAATCGCTCTTCCCGCTCGTCGGCGTAGCCACATCTCTACCATCCTCCCTCCTAGGCTGTCTGGGAGTCCCAGCCCGAGGCGAGCCCGCCACAGCGCCATCCGTAGCCTGCTGCTGCTGCGACTGCTGCTGCTGTTGCTGCGATGACGACGGTGGCTGCGCAGGCCTCTTCAGCCTCTCGATCGCAGCCTCGGCCGAGACGGTATTGTAGCTCACGCCGCCAACGTTGAAACTGACATCGCCGAGCTCGTTGAGCGCTCCCGTGGACTCGCCGGTCGGCATGCCGACGCCTCGGCCGGACGCACTGCCCGCTGGGGTGCGGTGGACTTCGCCGCGCTCGCGGTCGCGGGCGATGAGGTTGTCGAGTTCTGTGCGCATTTCTTTGAGGAAGTCTTGCTCGCTGCGCGTTGTGACTGTGATTGTGGGGGGTTTGGGCCGCTTGTGTGCGTTGGGGTCTTGGATTTGGGTTTCGTAGGAGCGGATTGCGGAGGGCGATGAGAGGTTGGTGGCGGGCGAGTCGGATGGGATGTCGTTTTCGCCTTCGATGGGCGACACGGCGGATGCGTAGACTTCTTCGCCTGCTGCTGCTGCGCCGCTGGCTGCGTTGGTGCTGTTGTCTGTGGGTGCTGCTTCGGCCTCGCTTGCTTGCGTTGTTGATGGGAATGCGATGACTGGATGTGAGAGGTCTTGTTGCCATGCTGCGAGGACTTCCTCTGGGGAGAAGTCTTCTGAAAGTAGTCTGATTTTGCCTGCACTGTCCCATCCTTGCGGGACAACGATGTTCATTCGGTCGACGACGTTGTGTCTGGGAAGCAGATCTTCGGGCTTAGCAGGCGCACCGCCGGCGGTGGCTTTGGGGCCAAGTGTGGCAAGGTCGAGATCGAGTGATTGATATACCGTCTTCTGCGCTTCGGTGAGGTTTGATCCGGGCTGCTGTGGAGGAGTCGAGCTTGAAGTGAACAGCAGAGAAGTTAGAGGGTGTAGCGGCAGTAATGAAGTTCTCAACGCTTGCGCGACGAAATCAAAGGTCTCTTCTTGCCAGCCATCTCGTTCCAGATCCTGTTGTGCCTCGACGTGCTGAACGACAAGGCTGATGGCAAGCTTGGACTCCTTCAAGAGCTCCATGATGTCTTCCTCGGGTCGAGCATTCGGTTCAACAGCCTTCGCTAGCAGCTGTAACCACTCCCTCAGTTTCGAGAGGAAAGTCCAGGGTTCCCTCCACGAAAGCAGAATCGCAACAGCCGGTCGTCGTCCTTCTTCTCTGACAATCTCAGCGCCCAGCATATCCTGCTCGTCCTCGTCTTGGTCCTCAGACGCCTCCTCAGCTCTGGGTGCCAGCAGTCTCCGCAAGACAGGCTCGTACGCCGCCTCTGGCTCCGCGACGGTATGCGCCTCGAGCTTTGCCGCCTCCTCTGCTTCCTGTCCAAAGCTAGCGCCGCCTGTCCCTACTTGAGGCGACGAGTATAATGACATGTGACCATATCCGTAGGCATAGCGGTTCGACAGGTTGAGCTGACCCTTTGGTTTCTGGTCCCTTTGGTCGCGGTTCCTGCTTGGAGGTGCAGGCGGAGGCGGACGAGCGATTGAAGAGAGGAACTGTCTTTGGTCGTCCGGCGATCCTCCGCAAACCACTATTTGGCGATGCGCGACAGCATTGTTGCGGTTCCGGGCTTGTGCTTGTCGGGTTTGGCGTAGTAAGGAGGTCCAAATGTCGGTTCGCTTCTCTTTGCGCTTTGAAGGCCGGTCGATGTTTCGTTTGCTGGGAGTCGAAATGTGCGAAGCGCCGGGTTGTGAGAATGTTGTTGCCATTATTGTCCTAGTAGGAGGTTGTTTACACGAGAGTGTTTGTTTGTGGTTGGCGATTTACACGGCGTCACTTCCCCAAAGTCCAGGAGCCAAACCCTTACCTAAGCAGCCTTGAGCGACCTCCGGCCGCAAATTGTAGGAGACGATGATGGGGACTTGGAGACCGCGACATTAATGAGCGCAACATAAACGATTCCCAATACACCTCACACACCGCCAACATGGTCCTCAAACTCCGCCTCGCTCGCCCTGCCACACCCGGCGGTAGCCGCAGACACGCCCCTCGCTACAACATCGTCCTCGCACACGCCCGGTAAGCCGGCTCGCAATGCTCAATACCATGTGGACATCGTCAGAATCGACAATCTCTAATACCACCATAACAGCACCGCGCGCGACTCCAAACCCCTCGAAGTCCTCGGAACCTACAACCCCATCCCCCAAACCCCCGTAGGCGCCGCGCCCGGCGACCGCCAACAGAAAGACATCAAGCTCGATGTGAGCCGCGCAAAGTACTGGTTGGGAGTAGGCGCACAGCCCAGCGATACTGTTTGGAGATTACTCGCAATGGTACGGTCACTGCCACGATCGCAATACACAGCATGCGTTATGCATGTATGTATGTCATGTGCGACTTCCGCTAACGCAAGCACTGCATCAGATCGGCCTCCTAGAACCCAAATACCTCCCCTCAGGCGAGCAGACCGAAAACGCCCTCAAAGCCGTCCGCTTCCCTACACAGCAAGCCCCTAAGAAGGGAGGAGTGACGGATGCGGTTCGCGCGCATGTGAAGCCTCAGGGTCAGCTGCCTCCTGCTGCGGCTGATGTTGCAGAGGGAGCGACCAAAGGCGCGGTTGCTGGAACTACGAGCCCTCAGGATCCGAATGCTGCTTAGAACGTGGTGTGGACATGATATAGTTCGAGACGGGAAAGATGGAGGAATGGATGGGAACATCGAGAGGTGCAAGCAAGAAAGAATGCCGCGCCGCGCCACGAAGCGTGCGCTGGAGGAGAAGGTTGGCAGCGCCGCCGTGTACAGTATACATCACATACCCCGGGAGGAGCGACGCAGGCTTTGTCGTCGTTGGCATGGGGTTTTTGGAAATGGCGTATACGGTCCAGGGCACATGGGCCTACTGGCTGCATATGAAATGCATCCAGCCGAGTGGTTGAGCCACTCTAGACTGGCAGATTTTTTTTGTTTTTGGATGTAGGAATACCTACCTGGTTTCTGATGCGCCGACCGCGTGGCCGCCGTGCTTCCAGGTCGGATAACGGCGGCATCAAATGTATAAAACACCACATGTACATGTACCAAAACAGTTCACATGAAACTTACGTCACACAGTCATGGAAGAATCACTTGCAAGGGACATGTATACAACCTAAGAGACCTGGAAGTACAAGCATCGTCATCACAAGACTCCACTCGTCCAAACAAGCATCCACAGCGCATCTCGAGCGACACCAGCAACACCCCAACCCTCCGCCACATAACCGCGACAGCCACGCCACCCAACAGCACCCCCAAAAACACCCCCCAACCCTCCTCACCTCCCTCCCCCAACAACCCCACCGCCCCATTTCCAACCCCAAGCCAGAAAAGCAACATACTGGTCATTGGTATAGCCCTTGGCCGCAAAGTCTGCAAAAACGAAGCAAGCAAAAGCAAGCAAGTCAGCCTCGGACTAGAGAAGACGTTGGCTCCAGTGCAGGCCTAGAGCCCAGTGGAAGAGCCTGGATGTTATTTGTGTTAGTTGGAAAATAATGTACGTGGGCCGCTTGCTGCTCGCTGCTTTTGTTGGGATTGTGGGACTTGTGGAAAGAAACTTACCTGGCATCGACGATTTTGCCTTGTTCTTTGGACATTGCTGTGGTTGAGATTTTGTTATGTTACCGTTTATCTCCTGCGGTGGGCGTATATGGGTTTTTTTTGTGGTTTCGATAGTGTTGATGTGGCTGGCTTACCTTGCAGTTTCTCGTATAGCTCGCTGATGGGCACGACGACTCGCTCGATGTGTTCGCCGTCGTCTAGGTGTTGTTCGGGTTCCGCGTCGCCTTCTTTTAGTTCGACTTCGACGGTGACCATCTGAGTTGAGTAGAAGAGCAAGTTAGTTTCTCACGCGAGCTTGCAGATATTCGGCGGGATTGAGGGGAATAGTGGGAGAGAAAGGAAAAGCGAGGGGGGGGAAAAATCAAGGCCGATAATTGCATACCTGCATGTTGGCGTTGGTCAACCCTGGATCGCTGACAATCGTCGGACTGCAGTCGACAACCTAGTGATTTGATTAACACGTACCACCATATTAGCACTGGTCATGCCAGGCTGGCTGCTCAGAGTCGGGCTGATGCCGCTCACCTGTTTGGAAGTGTTAGCTCGAGTCGTCTCGTGAGGGTATATCAGTCAGCGCAAACATGCCTTGCCAGAATAGCCCGTCTCCTCCCTCAGCTCCCGCACAGCAGCCTGCTCGGGCGACTCGCCTTCGTCGATGAGGCCGGCGGGGAACTCGACGCAGAAGGCTTCGACGGGAGGGCGGTACTGCACGATGATCATCGTGCTCACGGGTTTGCTGGGGTGTTTGAGGATCGGCACGATGGCTACGGCGTCTACACCTGTGGATTTGCGGGTCTTGCGAGCGGCGGCTTCCCAGATGCGTTGCTTGCCGTCCTGTGGGGATGATTGTGGTGAGCAGTCGTTCGAGGTATACCAGTGCTGTGAGCCTTGTAGCAGCTTCAATGGACATGTAACATACCTGGTCAGACCACTACATGCGATTGTGAAGATTAGCGGGCGATTCTTCATTTGATTGATGAAGGCGAGTGGATCTAAGATACCTCGATCTTCCTCAACTCGGTCCATTTGGCCTCGTCTGCACTCAGCGGACTGACGCGGTTGATCTTGGGTGTTTGAGGCATTGTGAGGGTGCTGGCGGGGCGAGTGGCTGCTGTTAGTGTGCGATGGACGAAGTTGAGTCGGCGGAAATGGCTCATGGACAATCTTGACGGTGGATGTGGTTGGCAGTGGGTTGACAGGCGAAAGATTGGGTGTTGATGTTGTTGGACTACGTTTGGGTGGAGTCGAGGTCGTGACGTTGTATACATGTACAGTGAAGCTTCGACGCCAAGAACGAAGTGCTCGAGACGGCGCATTGGATTGACATATACCTTATTGTTTTCCTTGCTCCTTGCGCGTGTCTACCCTTTAGATGAAAATGTTCGCAATATACCCATCACAATATTCTCCAGTTCGATGGTCAATGTTTGATCAATTGCATGCCATCGAGTTGCTCGGTCCGCTGAGTCGATACCTCGGCCGAGTCGAACGAGTGAATCTTTCATCGTGACTTGGTAGTATGATTTCGAGATGCGGTTGCCATGTCGGTCTTGGATGGAATGGGATTATTGAATCAAGTACTAGGATTCGAAATCTCTTGTGATATTTGAAACGGACCTCAATACCATCAGCTTGATGACCCGACAAAAAGGAAGCTTTCGGCAGACACAGCGGGCCAAGGTAATGCGCAGCAGATGTATGGTAGAGGTTGTGTATCACGTCGCATTCAGTGGTTGAAATGACACGAGACTTTGAAGAAGGTGCTGTAGCTATGGCACGGACTGGAAAAACTCTACTCGTGCCACTTCATCAATGTTGTTACCTATTGAATGGTCATGTTCATGTTCATCTTCCCCCATACAACAGCGCGATTCTATAGGTCGTTCCTGGATTGACATCACCGGCTTTCGCCCTGACATTTGATGATCCCGCCAAGATACACCCTGCCCGGCCTTTGAGAGGACTATGTCCAGCTCTGGCTCGACGACCGACCGCAACAAGCATCACCCACCACCTGCACACGACACTTCCGACACGCAGAAATAAAACATCGATACTTGCCAATACCCCATCTCCGATCAACAGCATCAATCCCGCGACTGTTATGCCGCTTTAGACACGCGACCCGCGCGAGTCGACCGTCTGGAAAAGTCGCCCATCTTCCCTCACGCGCAATCCGTGCGCCTCGCCTGAACGACTCTCGATCGCACACCTGCACGTCTGTCACGCGAGAGCCATTACCATACCTAGTCCGGTGCTTGTTATCACGCGATTGTTGAAATAAACATCGTTTGCGATCTCCGGTTATGGATCCAGGACACCGCGGGTGGGCGCAGCCCGGGAACGCACATGGGTCTGGTGCCGACCAAGGCCAGTCGCAAAGACCAGGAGCTTCGTTTGGGTATGTCTCTTGTCTTTCTTCCTGTCACAGTATAACTTAGCGACACCGTCGTATCCACTGGCTTGCCCCCGATCCAAATGCTCAACATGTGGCTCCCAAGACACGCCTCCGCCCATCACAGCTCCCCAACCAACACCCACACATCGCAAACTTCCACTGACACTGACTCTAACAGCCCCCAACATCCGACACAGCAATCTCCTTCTGCTGGCCATGCGGGCCTCCCTCCTCCCAGTGGCCATTTTGGCTACCAACAGCAGACCTCCCACGGTCTCGGTGGGATGAACCAGTCGTCTCCCCGGCAGCCACCACCGCCTGTACACCGATCTGAAGGTCCCCAGGGACCGAATTTCCCTCTACCGACACTCAGCCAAGCCACTGGCCAAGCTCAGGCTGCCGATCGTGAGCGCGAGCAAATTCACATCAAAGAGGAGCAGGACAGACAACATCGGGAGCAGGAGCGTCAGAGACTGGAACAAGCCCCACAGCACCAGTCTCAGGGCCAGCCGATGCATCTGCACCAGCCAGTTGCTGTCGGTCCACGCACTGTTCATGGCCCGAATGGCTTGCTCGGCAACCCCGGTCTGGCCGGACCACAGTCGCAAGGACAGTTCCCACTTGGTGGTCCACAGGGACCCAACAACATGTTCGGAGGAGGTCCAGTCCAGTCTGCTCAAGCTCAGAACGCAAGCAACGCATCCGCTCTGCTCATGCCCTTTGCTCAAGGACAGGCGCAGGGTGCGCAGCAGCAACAGATGGGTCAAGGTCAAGGTCAGGCTCAGGGACAGACTCAGGGTCAACAGCCCATTCTCAACGACGCCTTGAGCTATCTTGATCAAGTCAAAGTACAGTTCGCTGATCACCCGGACGTTTACAATCGCTTCCTCGATATAATGAAGGACTTTAAGAGTGGCGCCATCGACACTCCAGGCGTAATTGGAAGAGTCAGCCAGCTGTTTGCCGGCAATCCCGAGTTGATCCAGGGATTCAACACGTTCCTGCCTCCTGGATACAGGATCGAATGTGGAGCTGGCGACGACCCTAATGCGATCAGAGTCACTACTCCAATGGGAACGACCGTGCAATCGATGCCCCAGCCACGCCCATTGAGTCGACAGGAGGGCGGTGAAAGTATGAGGCGTGCAAACGGTACCTACACTCCTCAACCGGGCCAGGGCCCTCAGATGATCATGAGTCCCGGAGGTCGTGCTGTTGTTCAGGGCATGCAAGGCTCTCACATTTCACCCATGGAGGCAGCTCGTCAGCAAGAACAACAACAGGCCATTCACCGGCAGCAGGAGCATGGCGTGAACCAACTTCAAAATGCTGTCTCTGCAGCTACAGGCGGTGTCACTATGCGAGCTGCCATGTCGCCTGCACCTGGGAGAGGAACGCCGCTTCCCGGCCAGGACGGCATGGTCGATGGCCACAGCATGGAAAAGCGTGGACCTGTCGAGTTCAACCATGCCATCAGCTATGTCAACAAAATCAAGGTGAGCCTATTCTTCACCAGCAGAAGCTGTGTCTTCGAATGCTAACTCTTCGGGCAGAACCGATTTGCCACACAGCCGGACATCTACAAGCAGTTCCTCGAAATCCTCCAGACTTACCAGCGCGAGTCAAAGCCAATCCAGGATGTGTACGGTCAGGTCACCCACCTTTTCAAAACTGCACCGGATCTGCTCGGCGACTTCAAGCAGTTTCTGCCGGAGTCTGCTGCAGCTGCCAAAGCACAAGCGCAGGCCAGGCAGCAAGCCGAGGAGGCTGCCATTATCTCCAATGCTCGCGGTGAGCCGATGTACGCTAGCCCCGTCATGTCAAAGGAGGTCGGTATGGGCACGCCAAGTCATAGCAGAGGCTTGCCTCCTGTTGGGAACTTCGCTCCCACGCCGGTGGTCAAGGACAACAAGCGTAAAAGGAATGAGAGGCAGGGCACTGCTGGCAGTGCTCCTGATGGTGCGCCGGGACCTGCAAATGGAAAGGTGCCATTCCCTGGACCCGGTGGCAAGGTTAGTGCTGATACCCGAGGGTTGCGCGACGTTCAATGTAGCGATCACATGCGAGAGGCTTGGCAGTTAGCCAGCCGTTGCGCTCGCGTTTGACCTGCATGACTTCACTGCCTTGAACACCAATGCTAACTCCTACAACAGCGCGTCAAGCAGGCACACGCAATGGCGCAGAAAAACGATCAACCACCGGCATCGCCCACGCTTATCCCAGCTCTGCCATCGCCCATCCCACCGACGACATCGAGTGCCGCGACGAGCGAGGAACTGAGCTTCTTCGACCGCGCGAAAAAATCCATCAGCAACAAAAACACCTTCAACGAGTTCCTGAAGCTCTGCAACCTCTTCAGCCAGGATCTCGTCGATCGCACCGTGCTTGTCCACCGCGCGCGGTCTTTCATCGGCACTAACCCGGAACTCATGAAGTGGTTCCAGGATTTCATCGGCTACGACGAGAAGGATGTGATTGTCGAGAACAAGGCTCGCATTCCGGGCGGGCGCGTCAGTCTCAGCAACTGTCGCGGTCTGGGCCCGAGTTACAGGTTGCTTCCTAAAAGGGTACGTCATCTTTCTTTCCCCGTCTTTTAGTCTCCCCTATTGTCGTGCGTTTTTCCTATTGTTCTGGATGATGTGAGGATGCGAGGTGGCTGGGATCTGAACTCCACTCTGGCTTGGCGCCGTCTGGTATTTGGCAAGCAGCGGCCAACGACTACACGACCACACCACTCTCGACATCATTTACTTGGACAAATCCTTGCGCTGGCGCACCGTACCTTCACATCTATTCGATACTGCAGCTGGACTGCCCGATTCCGCTCTACACATCCTTTCACGGCTGGATCCGGTCACCAATATCACATCTAGCGCTGCACACATTCCTTTTTGCGGCTGGTCCGCATCACTTTTCTGGCTGCGCCATATAATACGAAAGTCTTTTACAATGGGTACTTCGGAAAGCCGAGACAGACCAACCCTGGCACCACTGCACATTCCGAGAATCAGACAGGATGGCTCGTGGTCACCTCCACATTCTGGACGCGATTTTCCGGCGTCAAAGGAATTTCAATACAGCTGTGAACGTGGTGGCGCTTCGCCTGAAGGCCCTCAGCCCAAGTTTGCAGACTTCAGGTTTGAGCCTCCTGCGGTCATCCAAGAGAAGTCGACTGGTCGTTGGACACCAACACAGTCGGTCCTGTTCAAGGACTTGCCGAAATCAGCGGCTGTCAAAGACCATCAATATACCAACATCCTGGCTTCGCAATCGTCCTTAAAGGATTCCATGGATACTGGAGACCTGGGTGTGCTTCTAACAGACGGAAAGATCACTGCTAACGAGGTAATGTTTGTCAAACTACAGGAACGCCAGAAGACCTGCAGCGGAAGAGACGAGCTCTGCAATTCCGTTCTCAACGACGAGTGGGCATCCCACCCCACCTGGGCAAGCGAAGATTCCGGCTTCATTGCCCACAAGAAGAACGTGCACGAAGAAGGCCTCCACAGGATCGAAGAGGAGCGCCACGACTACGACTTCAACATCGAGTCATGCAGCCGTACCATTCAGCTGCTCGAGCCGCTCGCTCAATCGCTTCGCCGCTTGTCTGAGCAGGAGCAGTTGGCATTCAAGCTTCCGCCTGGTCTCGGCGGACAGAGTGAGACAATCTACAGGCGCGTCATCATGAAGCTTTACGGCCGCGACAAAGGCCAGGAAGTCATTCAGCAGCTCCACCTTCGCCCGTACCAGGTCATCCCCGTCCTACTCAACCGACTGAAGGAACGCCTCGAGACTTGGAAGCTTGCACAGCGCGAGTGGGAGAAAGTCTGGCGCGAGCAGACACAAAGGATGTTCTGGAGGTCACTCGACCACCAATTCGTCAACACCAGAGCCAGCGACAAGCGCGCTGTCCAGCTCAAGATGCTCCAAATGGAGATCCAGATGAAGCACGAGGAGATGAAGAAAGAGGACAAGCAGGTCCCGGGCGTCATGCACCAGCCACAGCTTGAATACCTGCTCGAAGACACGGATGTGATCATGGATCTTTCGCACTTGCTGCTGGTGCAGATCGACCAAACCATGTCGACAGATACACCTCGCCTTCTTCCCTTCGTCAAGGAGTTCATTCCGGTGTTCTTCGGCCTTGACAGCGAGTGGTTCAACTCCCAGATCAGTGCAAGGATGAGCGCCACCGACACTCCCGTCAACGAGGCTGCAGATGACTACCCGTCCGGTAATGAGGAGGCATTGACACCCAGAGGTCGCAAGGCCAAGAGCAACAATCTTCTTCGCAGCGCCCTGGATCGTGGTCGCGGTCGCGCAGGTCGCAAGGACCGCGACGACAGCAACGCTTCTGCCAGTCGTGCATCTACACCTGACGTTGCGTCAGTGGCTGATGACGAGATGGCCGTCGACACAGCTGAGGAGGGTGACCAGAAGCCGGAGACTGCAACCAGCCGTTGGCTCGAGCACCCTGCTGTGGGTAACGTCCACGGCGACAAGTCTGTCGACCCTGGAGAGGCATATCAACGCCAGACATTCCGGATGTGGTCTAACACGCCCATGTATGGCTTTGTCCGGATGTTCATCATGCTTTACGAGCGTTTGCTCAAGCTGAAGCAGGGCGAGAGCGAGTGCCGCGAGACCGTCAGAAAGGCCAGGACCTCGAAGCCCGCCGTCGAACTTGGCATCATTGACAAGCAACCCCAAGACTTCTTCGACGACATCTCTCCGAATGCAGACTATTACCGCCAAATGCTCGACAAGTTCGTCAAATGTCTTGTCGGTGAGTTGGACTTTGTGGAGATTGAAGAGACACTCCGCCGCTTTTACTTGCAATCCGGCTACCCGCTGTACTCTCTTGACAAAATCGTCACCTCACTTGCGCGCTTCGCGGGAACCGTGCTGAACAGTGAGAGCAAGGAGAGAAGCTACGAAATCTACTCGGCATTCAAGCGCGACCGTCTGAGGGAGACCACCACGGCTCAGCAGCAGACCGACTACAGAAAGTCGGTTGAAAAGATGCTGAAGGATGGCGAACTGTACAGGATCGACTACGTACGTACTCATGCTACCTTCACGAATGAGATCATCAGCTAACTCACTCACAGGACCAGGATTCACACCACGTCAGATTCTACCTGACCAAGAGAGACGACCCAACCTTTGACGACTCCCTCTCAGCGGCCGACAAAGAGCACCTCTGGCGCTACTACCTCGCATCCTACACCAGCATGGCCCCAACCGAGGGCGTCGATTTCCTCCAGCTCAACCGCCCCATCCTCAGCCGCAACATCCGCGCCTCCGGCATCGACCCGCAATCAACCACCTACCCACCCTCTCCCGCCGACGGCAACGAGGCCAGCAACCTCCGCCTCCAGCGCCGCTTCGACAACAACCGCGGCAAAGAGACTCTGGTTATGCGCATCGCCGTTAACAACTACGTGCGCATCTTCCAGCCGGCCACCGAGGAGAGCTACTACGAGGACCTCGTCGAGCGCGAAGGCAGCGGCGAGGACGATTTTGTCGCGCTTGCCGAGACGCGCGATCGTAGGGATGAGATGGCTAAGGGTGCTTATGCCAGGAGCCATAGGCACATGAAGGACTTTGCGCAGCAGGATGTTGAGAAGCTGAATGTCGACTTTGGGAAATTAGTCGAGGAGGGTGTGAAGGGTTTGCAGCAGGCTGAGCCGGAGAGCATGGACGTCGAGCAGTGATTGTGCTGCCTGAATCCCTAGCCTCGACGTGTGCATGGTGCGCACTCGAAGGTGTGCGCTTGCTCGCGCCTCTGCTCTGGAGTTATGTTGCTTGCTTGGGCCAGGAGGCATTCGGTATGGCTGGCGTGTGACGAGATACCACTGCTACGAAAGACGAAAGATGGAAAAGGGTGTGGCGTTTCGCGGCAGGCAGGTTCTTTCTAACCTTCCCTTCTTGCTGGCTTTTTGACTTTCTCCATACTGGTGGAAGTCTGTCTAGCTTGCTTAAATTCTCTACTTTGGACTTTTTCTGTACTTGTTCGTTTGATTGCTTGTACCAGCATTGGACGCTGTTACATGGGCTGCAGCTTTGTATTCACGGTATTCGATGTCCTCTCTTCTCTCCTTTCTCATTGGTTTCATTGGTTGCGTTGTGTTGATAGCTAGTGCCTTAAGATGTTTGTATCGATGTTGCTTCACTCAAGGCTTAGGCCATCTCTGATGAGACGTCTGCATTTATTGCCGACGGTTTATCATGGGCTAAACAGAGAATTGCAATGATACGCCATGTCACAATCCTTGCATATCGATGGCCATTCCAGCTGGAATGTTCCGTCTAATTGGCTGTCAAGGAATGCAGAAACAAGCCCTGGACAACAACGCGTCAAGCACGCCCTAACTCGAGTCGTCTCGTCGAGTCTCTAACACCATACTGCTCAACACTGCCATCAACGGTAACAACTTATCAGTTGGCATCAAGATGCGGTCCTCGCCGTTCTTTTCGAGGCCGAGCTTCGCCAGCTTCTTGTCACTTCTTCCTCTTATATCGGCACAGAGTGCTCCGAATGGCATTTTCCGTAACGGAAACGGAGCGCCAGGAGTCGCACCTTACCGAGTAGTCGATGATTACTCGCCTGAGGGCTTCTTTGACCAATTCAACTTCTATACTGGAGGCGATCCGACGAGCGGACACGTTCAGTATGTCGACAGAGCCACCGCCGAAAGAAATGGATACGCCACGACTACAAACGGCGCTGCTCGATTGAGCGTCGATACCACCAACAAATTCCCTCTCGGTGGGCGAGGTCGACCTGCTCTTCGAGTGATCAGTAACAACGCATACACACATGGCTTGTTCATTGCTGATGTCAAGCACATGCCAACGGGCTGTGGCACTTGGCCGGCGTACTGGCTTCTCGGACCGGATCCATGGCCCACGTTTGGAGAGATTGGTAAGTGACATTTCCTTGTGTAGATCGATCAGCTTGGCTAACTTGCCTAGACATCATCGAAGGCGTCCACGACAGCACAGAAAACGGAATCTCCATGCACACGACCGAGGGATGCACCATTGCAGGAAGCGATCAGACTGCAAAACTCGAAACAACCAACTGCTACTGGCGCGAGAACTTCAACAGCGGATGTGGTTCCAGGCTTGAGAAGGAGAATATCCCAAACAACTACGGCAAGCCTCTGAACGACAATGGCGGCGGCGTGTACGCTACCGAGTGGACGTCGAACTACGTCAAGCACTGGTTCTTTCCTCGTGGCTCCATCCCAGTCAGCATCTCAAGTGGTGCACCCAACGTCGTAGAGTTTGGTAGGCCGACGGTGAACCAGCAAGGATCTTGCAAAATCGACGAGCACTTCGGCAACATGAGCATCATCATCAACACAGATTTCTGCGGCGACTGGGCTGGTGAGGTCTACTCCCAATATGGCAATTGTCCGCAGAACCTAGCCATGGCTAGTAGCAGGGACCGCTGCGTCGATCACGTGGGCGACAACCCCGAGGCCTTCACGGAAGCGTACTGGGACTTCAATTCTATCCGCGTCTACCAGATGCCGGTTGGCGTCGAGCCAACCTCATCCTACAGCACCAGTCTGTCCACCTCGCAGGCGGAGGCCAGTACCAACACCATCGATGGCGGAATGGGTCGGCCCAGCACTACCGTGTCGTCTCTTCCGTATACGGGTCCTTTGTCTAGTCTCACTTCTACTCCGGCGTCAACTTCCGATGCCGATGATGAAGAGGAAACTGGGATCCCGGACGAGGACGACGATGATGACGAGACGACGGAGACGAGAACCTCGGAACTCCCTGATGAGTCGGGATTCTTCTCCGGATTCTTCTCTACCTTCAGTCCCATACCTGCTAGCACACAAACTCCTGAGCTCCCTGATGACTCGGGATTCTTCTCAGTATACTCAACCACCAGTACCTCTTTACCCTTCAGCACCCCGTCCACTTCTTCCGTGCCGTCGCCTACTTCCTCTCTTGGCGCTTGCGTGGAAGGATCCATTGCCACCAGCCCCAGCGGTAGAGAGTACACCCTCTTCTGCCCTTCGGCCACAAGCGGCGCGGACACAGAGGGTGGCTCATTTGCCGATCGATTCTTCTCGAGTGGTACCTATACACAGTGCATGACTGCCTGTGACGCCTTGGCTGGCTGCGGCGCCTGGACATGGATTCCCTTTTCTGTCAACTCGGACTCAGGCGGCGACTGTTTCTTCAAAGAGGGCGCGCGCACTCGTGCTACGTCTAATCGTCCAGGGTCCATCGGTGGCTCTGTTCAACCTGGAGAGTTGCCGTCGCCGTTGCCGTCGTCGACGTCTTCTAGGATGACAGTCGTGCCACCGGGTCCATCTGCCTCTGGCCCAGGCTCCTTGACAGTCCCCGTAGTCGACGCGCCCACATCGAGCGGACAGTCAGTTCCCACAGCGCCGCCATGCCCCTACGCCAACGGAACAGAATACGTCTCTTCCTCCGGCAAGGTCTACGAGATCATTTGTGGCGTCGATCAAGAGTCCGACGCTACCAGCAGTGTGTACGTTGAGGGCGACTACTCCCTTTGCGTCGCCGAGTGTGAGAATGATCTCGGATGCGTCTCGATCACTTACAGCAGCTTTGGGAATGGACAGGGATTGTGCTATTTCAGAAAGTCTGTTGGTCGTCTTGTGCCGACGGATGAGAGTGATACTCATCTAAACCTTCTTCCGGGCAGGTTTAGTTCTATCAACCCGGTCACGTCGACGACCTCGAGTTCGATGAGCATGAGTATGAGCATGGACGAGTATTCTTCCGCTTCTGCCCCTGCCTCGACCACCTCCTCGATGACTATATCAACGTCTTCCGCAAGCACCACCAGCTCTTCAGGTGTCACGATCGCTTCAACAACCACTTCCATGTCAGGAACTTCCTCTTCAGCTTCGATGTCAACAATGTCTTCCGCAAGCGCCTCAGCCTTACCTCCCGGCGACAACACCCCCAGATGCGGCGAAGTGTTCACAGACCCCTGGGGAATCTCCTACCTGATCTACTGCGGGACAGACTCGTCAACGGGTTCCTTCCGCACTGTACCCGTCTACAGCGGCGGTTACACCTCTTGCTTCGGAGCCTGCGCCTCCACGCAGTCATGTGGAGGGTTCACGTACGTTGGCCTTGGCGAGCAGAGCGGGGATTGCTACCTTAAGGCTACTCCGGGGAGTCTCTATTCCACTAGCTCCAACGTTGTTAGTGCTTTTAGACTTGATGTCTTGGGCTACTCTTCGACTTCTAGGAGGGGCTTCCCTTCGACGTCGAGCTCTGCCTCGATTAGTGCTGGTGTCTCGACAGGATCTTTGAGTACTTTGAGTTCCTCAAGTTCTTCAAGCTCTCTGATGGTATCTGCGAGCTTGTCGTCTGTCACCGCGAGCTCTTCGTCCTCCGCTACTGGTTCCTCGAGATCTTCGAGTTCTTCGACGATGTCCATGAGCCTGTCATCTCTTACCGCGAGCTTCTCGACGTCGGCCACGACTTTGTCTCTGCCGCCAATGCTTTCCTCCTCCTCCTCTTCTTCATCGATGAGCATGTATCCAGGACTTACGAGCTCTTCGACGTCGACCATGACTCCGTATTTATCTTCGGTTTCCTCCCCGTCTTCGACAATGAGCAAGTCTTCAGGACTGGCGAACTCTTCCTCTTCCCCTGCCTCATCCTCGACCTTTTCCTCTTCGATGAGCATGTCGTCGGGCCTTGCAAGCTCTTCTACTTCTGCCTCTGGCAGTAGCATGAGCAGCAGCAGCAGGAGCGCAAGCAGCAGCAGTTCAGCAAGCGTTTCGTACGCACCGCTTTCTCCTTGTCCGACAAGCTCATCGTACTACTGCATGGAAGAGAACCAGCAGACTACTTGTGCCAGCAATGGATTCAACTATGCGATTCAATGCGGTATTCTCTACGAAGGTGTCGAAATCGACACCTCGGACATCAATGAGGTTTCCCCTTCAAGCACCACTGGCGTGCCTTCACCTTCCGCCGCTATGATAGAGGTCTTACCAAGGACCAGCAATTCGGCTTTTGCACCTTCTGCCACTGAGATTTACGAGGCGGATGAGTCTGGAACAGATGGAATGTCTGGACCGGGCCTTTCAATCCCGATCGAGAGCGACGACATTGAAGACGATGAAGACGACATGTCGGATATGGAGGGCATGGATATGCTGAGGAAGAGAGCTATTGTACCCGATGTCGAATCCTGCCGAAACCTTTGCGACAGGACAAGCGGTTGTCGGGCTTTCAACTTCGTCGGCAACAACTGCACGCTCTTCAGCTCCGTCACCGGATACTCGTACGCTCCTGGCGCAGTTGGAGGAGCAGTGTACGACCAAGGCGAAGCCCCACCTACACCTATCGACACCTCGCCAGTTTGCCCGGCTAGCGCTGGAAAGACTTTCACAGACGACATGGACGTGACTTACGACATTGTGTGCTACACCCAATACGAGGGAAGCTACATTTCCGGCATTGCACCATTCAGCTCCAACAACCTGGCCAGTTGCTTGCCTACCTGCGATCGGAACGTGCAATGTGCAGGTGTCGTTTACGATACCTCAACTCGCCAGTGCAGGCTACTTTCCGCTCTCGATGGTTCGCAGAGAGGTAACAATAACTTCATAGCGGCGATCAGAGTTGGAGGCCCTCCAGCATACTCTGGTGGTGCGAGCAGCTCGACAGCACCCGCTACGGTGACTACCACACTTGATCAGCCTCCCACCACCCTCTGTAAGCTAAACTACTACATACCTCTTATCAGAACATCAGCTAATCGTTTCTAGCACTCTCTTCAGGTGCAACCATCACCATCACCGACCCGCCTATTAATACTGTAACCAGCGTGATTGAGGTCACGGCCCCCACCGGCGGATCTTTCACCAGCGTGTCAAGCGGCACATCCAGCGGCTCATTCTACGTCTACACGTCGTCATCTTTGGCGTCTTCCGCTCTTAGTGGAAGCGCTGGAAGCGGTGAAGGCGGCGGCGTAACCATTTGCTTCACTTGCGGTCTTACCCCCGTCGTGACTGGTCCTGGCGATGGTCCGACTGGCCCCTCTGCCTCTGTGCTTACTTCGACTACTCGCGGGAACTACAACCCAACGTGCGCTGCGCGTCCAGGCCTGACTGGAACGACTACGATCTTCACCACACATACGGTGACATCTTGCGGCTCGCAGCTTACTTGCCCTCATTCTGGGTACTTCATCTACACCGGCAGTTCGTCTCGACCTGACCAACAGGTAATTACTACCACGAACAGCCAGGGCAGCTCGATCGTCTTTACTCAGGTTCCTGCGACTGTGAGTCCAACTCAAACAGGCACAGGCGGAGGTGGAGGAGGTGGCGGAGGTCCAACTGTGACTGTACCCGGCACAGCTGATCCGAGCTGCCCCGTCAACAACGGCGAGACCTACTTGGGCAACATGGGCATGGAGTACCTGCTGCTTTGCGACACTCGATTTTCCGAAGAAACGCTCGAGACCCAGACCCAGGATCGGGTTGGAAGCTGCATCTCCGCGTGCGACATGTACAACACTCTGACCTTCTATCTGGGAAGCCAGTGTCTCGGCGTCAACTACTACCCAGGGAGAGCCCGGGATAACTGCTTGCTCAAGGCCGGTTCGAGCGGTGTACGCGAATTAGGCACGATTGCAGGTCGTCTTGTTAGACCTCGTGAAGGAGGTGGCAATGGGACCGGCCCTCGTACCGGCCCTGGTACCGGCCCTGGCGATTATGGCTCGACGATCGTTGGAAGCATGTCGGCATCACCTATCTATACGGCAGGTCCGCCCACGGAAACAGAGACTACGACCACGGTCTCGGTCAGCCTTGTCCCGTCGACGGTTCTCAGCGTCTCTACCGTCTTCTCGGGTGGCTCATCTGTCAGTGAGGTCACCAGGACGGTCGTCAGCTACATCACTGCTCCTACGCAGACTGAAACGACGACTACCACTCGCCTTGTTCCGACCACAATCTACCAGGTCAGCACTATTGTATCCACGTACAATTCCGGAGGCACTCCTTACATCACGTCGATCCCCGTCACTTCCGCCGTAGTCACTTACGGCCCCGCGCCGACTGAAACCGAGACAACCACAACCACAGCCATCTCCTTCGTCCCCTCCACAGTCTACGGCATCAGCACAGCCGTCAGCACGTACGTCTCGAACGGCGTCTCCTTCGAAACCACCTACGGCGTCAGCACAGTCATCAGCATCGTCTCCATCCCAGCCCCCACTCAAACAGTCACGACAACGACGATCTCGTACGTGCCTTCGACCGTCTACGAAATCCGAACAACAGTCAGCACCTACATCAGCAACGGCGTCTCCTACGTAACGAGCTACGGCGTCAGCACCGCGGTTTCCATCTCCTACGTCCCCGTCACAACTACCGTCGTCTCGGTCAGCGTCAGCGAGCGCACCGTTGAGAATACAAACCCCAATACCTACGGCCCGCCAGGCTCGAATACCTACGGCCCTCCCGGCCCAGGCGGCGGGACGGTCACGGTCACGGAAACACCGACAGGTGCCAATACCTACGGCCCAGGAGGTACGTACGGCCCAGGTGGCGGAGGTGGAGGCGGCGTCGTGACGATTACCCAGAGCGGCGGCGGCTACATCACGGTGACGCAGGGCGGCGGCGGAGGCGAGGGCAGCATCACGGCCACGACGACGGTGTACATCACGCGCACTGTTGCGCCGTCTAGCAGGAGCTCGAGCAGCAGCGTTTTCACGTGTAGGACTTATGCTACGAATTATCTTAATGGGGGGTTGGGCGGGGCTATTCCGACGGGTTCGTTTAAGAGGAGTGGTGGTGGTGATGTTGTCGAAAAGATGGAGAAGAAGAAGAAGAAGAAGAGGAGGAGTATCTTCGATGCTGAGGTCGTTATTGCTGAGAATGATAAGGAGGCGGCGCCTAGGCCGGCGGAGGCGCCGAGGCTTTGGTTTGTTGGGTTGGAGGAGAGTGGGCAGGATTATTTGGAGGGTTGAGTTGTGGTTGGTGAGTAATATTTCTGCTTGTGCTGGATGCGCGTTTAGTTGGATTCTTGTTGTGGGAGGATGAATTTGCTAGGTTCTCGTTGGATTTGGATTGGTGATGTAGATTGTCCGTTGCTCGATGGACGGGAATTGATTAATCGGAGGTTTTTGCCACTTGATTTTCCAGTCCTCAGATCTCTCAACCACAGGTATTTGTAGCACTGCTGGCTCATCAATGAGCTCATTGAGACAGTCTGCTATTCAGCCATCTGCTTCTTCTCAGGCCCAGCCCACTTGAACTCAAACACTGGGATCCCATCGTGCTTCCCCTCCCAACTCTGCCTATGCATACCAAAGCCCTGCGCTTCTGGCTTCGGGATGCGAGGGAACATGCCCATCTTCAGGATGACTTTGCCGGGATAAGCAGCTGTCTCAGACTTGACAGGACTACACAGCAAAGAGGTCAAAGGTCAGCCCATCAACTCTGCAAAAGCCCACAATCTCAAAGCAGCCTCGAGCCGGCAGGCATCACATACTTGCCGTCCTTCCTGCAAAAAAATCGAAACACACTATTCCCACTCCCCGTCGCCTTGTCGTCGTAGCACGTCAGCGTCCCATCGCGGTCTTCGATCCGCACTTCCTCGGCTGCCAGCAGCATGTTCGACGCGACGTAGCTGCCGGCGACTTTGCGGCAGTTGGCGCACGAGCAGAGGTGGCCTCGCGGGTGGGTGAAGAGGTCTTTGGCTTGAATTGTTACGCGGATGCTGCCGCAGAGACAGCTGCCGGTCATGCCGTTGGCGAAGGTGGAGGGGTCGTGCTGTTTGGGGTCGCCGGTGAAGGGGGGCATGGTTGGTGTTGGGTCCTTGGGGTGGTTTGATGGGGAAGGATGTGGTTTGTAGGGTTGGCTTTGATGGGACGATTGCTGTCTGTTGGAGAGGGAGGTTCTTACTTTGAACTTTACTTTTACTTATAGAGTACGCAGTACATGTAGGTGATCTGATCGGTGATGAGTTGTGATGTCCATACCGAGGATGACAAAGGGCCTGCGGGGATTGTCAGTCGAGATTATATCCGACGACATTGGTCATCTCGAATAAACACTCCAGCTCTGCTCAGCCGATGTCAATAATGCCAATGGCTCTTGTTGCAATGATGCATTGGGACAGAAGAAGGGGATGCAAAGTATCATGTACATTTCATCGATGTTTTAATACCATGATGGTTTAAAAGAGGCGACCACAACCCTTACCCTAAATTTTCATTTCGTCATCGGATCGCGTCTGCCTTAATCTGGCACGCGTCGTCCAACGAGATAATTATTGCTGCACCTTCGACTGTATCACATTCCCACCACTGCCATGCCATGTCGTCCAGCGATGAATACGGCGTCGAGGACGACGATACCGAGTTCCTAGCCGCCGCAACACAGATCGAAGCATCTCAAAATGTCGACTTTGCTGCATCGCCGAGACCCACCAAACGACGTCGCATAAGCAGAGCACGACAAGTCGACGGAGCAGACTCGGACGCAAGTGAAGGATCGGGAGGTGAAGAGGAAGGCTCTACTCCGGAAGCAGCATCGAGACACTTCACAGCGACAGCGCCTACGCAGGCCGATGCCGACGAGACTGAACATGAGCAAGAGGAAGACAATAGTGGCTACTACTTCCGCGAGGAGCTTGCAGAAGGAGAAGAACAAGCGGCTAAACAGTCCAAATACAGAGTCCATATACCGAAGAATGGCGGTTACTTGCCCGATATGATATTCACCCAGACCCAAGCGAATCTCGATGAGGACCCAGCCGCAATTCGAGGCGCAGTGTGGAAGAAACCCAGGCCACCTCCGCCACTTTTCAATGCGCCGGTCAATGCAGCTGCCAAACCGATGTCCAACGCTGGGCTTACTACAGCAGGGGTTGCAAAGCAGCCACGATTGGGTGGAAGCCTGGATGCTTTTCTTCAGCGCTCGGCGCCACGTCCCAACCCTGTCGAGAGTGATGAAGCAATGGCTTTGCGTTTACAGGCAGAGGAAGATGCCCGAAATGTTCGAATACAAGCAGCTTCGAAACCTCGACAGCCCATTGCTAGACAGATGTCCGAAGTCGTAGATTTCACTCAAGATCTGGAGGACCTACCATCGGATGCCTTCTCTTCGTCTGCAGGCGAGAGATCACCCAACAAGGAAGTGATTGAGACCTCGTCGCAATTTGGAACCTCTCAACGACCAGCTAATGGTGGTCTGAGAGGACCTCAGACTGGCTTGAAGCAAATGACGATGTTCGGACAGCCTGCCACTCAAGCGATGTCTGCATCACAAGCAGCTACGAAGAAGCACGCATGGCCTTTGCAAGCTCGAGAAGAAGCCACGACGCATCACAAACTTGACCCAGAGGCGATGAAGACATGGGTTTACCCAACAAACCTCGGTACAATTCGTGAATATCAGTTCAACATCGTATCACGCAGTCTCTTTCACAACACTCTTGTCGCGCTTCCTACAGGTCTGGGAAAAACGTTCATCGCTGCCACTGTCATGCTCAATTACTACCGATGGACCGACGCGCAAATCGTTTTCATGGCTCCGACCAAACCTCTCATTGCGCAGCAGATGGAGGCTTGCTATGGAATTGCAGGAATCAAGAGGGATGACACTGTCCTGATGACAGGCGAGACCACGCCTGTTATTCGAGCTGAAGAATGGTTAGAGAAGCGCGCTTTCTTCATGACACCTCAGACTGTCATCAACGATCTCAAGACCGGCATTTGCGACCCGAAGAAGATTGTTCTGATCGTTGTCGACGAAGCTCACAAAGCTACTGGAGGCTATGCATATACTGAAGTTGTCTCATTCCTGCGCCGCTTCAATCCGAGCTTCCGCGTCTTGGCTTTGACAGCCACGCCAGGATCAAGTGTCGAGGCAGTTCAATCAATCATTGACAACCTCGGCATCGCACGAGTGGAAGTTCGTACCGAACAATCTCTGGACATCCGACAGTACACCCACGAGAAGCATACCGAAAAAGAAGTCTTTGACTGGAGCGATGAGCAAAATCTTATCATGGACCATATCTCGAAAGCGCTTCAGCCGGTTCTTGACAAGCTGAACTCTCAGAACGCTTACTGGTCGAAAGATCCTATGCTGCTCACGGCTTTCGGTCTCACTCAAGCGCGCAAGAAATGGATGATGTCTGACGCCGGCCGAAAAGCACCGCAAGGTCTCAAGGGGATGATCAATACAATCTTCACAGTTCTATCCCAAATCGCCCACAGTATCTCCCTGCTGAAGTTTCACGGTATCACGCCATTCTATTCCAGCGCACTAGAGTTCCAGAAGAACGTGGAGAGTGGCCAGACAAAGTCAAAGTACGCAATACAGATCATACAACATGAGGACTGGGTCAAAGCCATGGGATACATGCGCCGCTGGTCTAATAGTCCAGATTTCATTGGCCATCCAAAATTGGAGTATCTACGTGAGGTCGTGCTCAATCACTTCTTAGATGCCGGAGAAGGGGAAGGCCGACGAGAAGCTGAAGCACCGTCCAGGCCCACAAGAATCATGGTCTTCTCTGGCTACCGCGACAGCACACAAGACATTTGCCGAGTCCTCAAGCGCAACGAGCCGATGATCCGTCCGCACGAGTTTGTTGGCCAAGCAAGTTCGAAGTCTTCAGAAGGCATGAACCAAAAGAAGCAAAACCAAGTTATTCAAGACTTCAAGGCTGGAAAGTTCAACACACTTGTTGCAACCTCTATCGGCGAAGAGGGACTGGATATCGGTGATGTTGATCTTATTGTCTGCTACGATGCATCCGCGTCACCTGTGCGAATGCTGCAGCGCATTGGCCGCACTGGACGCAAGCGTATCGGTCGGGTGGTGTTGCTTTTGATGCGCGGCAAAGAAGATAACGATTACGCAAAGGCGCAAGACAACTACACCTACATCCAGAAGACTATTGCGGACGACTCCAAATACAACTACCATGACGACCAGAGTCCGCGCATCTTGCCGAAGGATGTAAAGCCAGTGGTCGACAAACGTATAATCGACATCCCAACCGAGAACACACAGCCCGTTGATATGAATGAGAGAAATCGCAAGCGACGCGGCAAGGGCAAGGTGAAAAGGCCTCCCAAGAAATTCCACATGCCCGACAATGTACGTACTGGATTTGTCACCGCGAGCCGCATGGATTCCGATCAGGAGGAAGATGAAGATAAGCCAGCGCCAAAAAAGGCAGCACCAGCGAAGAAGAAGGCGCAGGCTAAAAGACCTCTCTCGCCCGCACCTGAGCCTGCGCAAATTCCTTTTCTCGACGACGTTCTCCTGACAGCCGAGCAAGAGCGAGAGCTTGAACGAAAATACGCCCAGACAAACGATAACGCTCAGAACGCCGTGATCGAGGCTCCCGATCCCTCAGCATTCCCTGGCTCGCTCCGCTCCCTTGGCGGACACAAGTACGTTGCGTACGGCCGGGCGACTCTAGCCATCTCCAAAGCAATGCAGATCGTACAAGACATTGGCCCGGACCGCGTGGACAAGATGAAAAAACTATTCAACGAGAAAGATCTCAAGGACTTGACCGGCGTGCGAGCGCGACTCGTCAGCCCCGAACCCGCCGCAGTATACGTCTCCGAAAACGACCTTCCCACAGCTCCCCCAGCCGCTCGACCCGCGCCGAACGCAAACAAACCTCGCGCACGCCCAGCGGCGAAGAAGAAGCAAGCGCCAGCTCAACGCGCACCACACTATGGCTCTGACGCGATGGAAGGCGCCGAGTCCAGCCCCGAGCCAACGCCTGCGAACATGCGCATTGGCACACAGGGCATCGATCTCGGCTCAAACGACACGAGTGGCGAGGAAGACGAGGAGGAACCTGATAGTGAGCTCGAAGCTTTCGTGGCTGGGAGCGACGATCCTATTGAGATGCTGTCGAGCTCGCTGCCGGATACGCAGCATCGGTCGGCGGCTCCTCAGAAAGGCGGCAGGCTTAAGGCTAGGGCGAAGACTATGCCTATTTTGATGGAGTCGGATGATGAGGATGGAGGCGGAGAGAGTGATGAGGTTTTGGAAGAGTCTCGCGCTGTTGTTGTTGATCTTGAGGACGACGATGGAGTGGTTGAAGTGTCTGATGTAGACGATGATGATGCACCTGTCGCTGCTGTTGGCGGCCGGTCGAAAAAGCGTCGTGTGGTTCAGGACAGCGACAGCGACGAGTAACGGTATTCGCTTTGGTTGGTGTACCGTGGCCACTGATGCGAACGAATCTCTTCAAAGAGTATGGCATGTATACATATCGAACATCGGCAAAATCCCGACGAAAAGTAGAACTTTAGAAAAACTGTCGCTTGTCGTGATGTCGTCTCTTCCTGAAATCGCTTTTCGTTTGTCAGAGCCAGCTTCTCGGGAAGAGGTATATGCTGGTTCAGTAGAGCGACCAAGAGACAAGGTTTAGTGAAGTGAAGTGTCAAGCTTTCTTAGCGTGGGACCCTGCAGTAGCGTTTCCTAAAGAATAAATAAACCATTCATGATCTGCGTCCGCGACGTCTTGCTTGACTTCTGAACAACACAACACAATACAACCTCACGCTTCATCTTTCGACGTAAGATACGCTGCGTCCACCTGACACCTCCTGGACGTGGTCGTGGACCGACCGCGCAGTGGCTAGACGGCATACAGTAGTAAAAGGCTACATCACCTGGATCATTCACCTGCGCTTAATACCGGTAGGTGTAGGATCCGACATACAGACCAGCTAGGTGCCCTCATCTCTTCTCCTTTTCTTGGCTTGTCTTGTTGATCGCCGCGGCACCGTCGTCAAATCCTCAAGTTGCAGCACACATTCAAAACGAAAACTCACGGCAGCATGCATCCTTCCACTATCCTGACCCTCGCCCTTGCGGCAGCGACCACTCACGCTTTCGCCTCTTTGACTGAACGCGACTCGGCACCATCGAAAAACATCACCTTGACTGCGACTACTACAGCGACAGCCGAATCTTCAGTAACAGAACTCGTCATCGGGACCGCGACAACCTCAATCTACACCTCCTTCGACTGGTTCATGCATGATTCCTGGATGGCCTGCCACCCTAGGAACGCCACCGGAGGTGCAGACCTCAATGCTCCCTGCAACCAAGCCAGAGTCATCCAAGCCCAATGCTATTACGGGCCAATCGCGCTCGAAGGGCCGATCGGGCTCGACCCCAGTGTTGTCGCCGAATGGTACCATGCCCAAGATCCCAAAATACAGATACTGTCCGACTCGACCCAGCGCACCTGTATCTGCCAATCCCAAATATTCGACGCGAAACAAGGCTGCGATGCGTGTCTGCAGGCGCACGATTACCCCCCGGGACCCGACAGCTGGGGCATCCCCCAAGACTTCGTCAGTTGGTTCGGACCGCTGATGCAGGACTACTGCGATACCAGCTACACGCCTGATAGGGGGTGGTACCAAGCCTCCCGCGGAGCCCAGGTGGTGGCAATGGATCAGGCGACAACGCACGTCTTCGGCTACAGGACGTCGCCGTTTTCGGACCCCATTGGCACTTCGACTGATGTTTCGATTTACTATACCATGTCGGTGACTCGCAGCGACGCGTACAGCCTTGCCATTCCCACGGCTTCGAATGGTAGTGTCACTTTTACGAGCACTCGGAAGTCTGATCGGTATATTATTCCGACTGCTTCGGATTCTACTACTCCTCGCGAGATCACTATCAGCGGCGGCAAGGACGCCGCGAGCACTACATCTTCGGTCGATTCTGGTGCTGGCACAAGAGGACCTGCTGGTTTGCTAGCGATTGCAGTGTTTGCTGCTATAGGTTTGTAAGGATCTCCTACACGACATGCGCGCGCACTCGGTGACCAGGACGTATCCACGGGAACAGCTGGAACGAACAATGATCTTGAGTACTGCGATTTCAAGGCTTTCGACGACAATTGAGTTGCTAAATCGCCACCGATTGCGGCTCTTGCAGCTCAGCTATTGATCGTGGGGAGACCTTAAGTATAATATGCGAAATGGTCCGAGCAAACAAAACAGCCTCAGAAAAAAAAATCAAAAAATCCAAGAATCGTAAGCCTACCAAGAAAACACACAAAACAACTCAATACATACTCAGCTCACCCTCCCCTCAGCAACCCCTCCCAATCCCGCCCAACCGTTCCTCCCCTACTGATAGTTACTCGGCCCCTCAACACTCAAATCAGACCCCATCTTCACATCCCTAACAACAACCCTCTTCCCATCCCCACTCGTAACCCTCACCCACGCCTTCTCCGCCCCCACCCCACTCGGAATCTCAAAGAAATTGTAATCCGTCCGCTTCCCCGCCTGCCACGTCTTGCCCCCATCAACCGACACCTCGAGCTTGCTCGTCCGGCGGTTGGCGTTGACCACCTGCGCCGAGAACCAGTACTGCGACACGCCGGATTTGAGGTGGATGGTTAGCGGGCCGGTTATGTGGGGGCAGGAGACGAATTCGTAGGTCGTGTCGATTATGCCCTTGGATGTGTCGGGCTCGAGGGCGCTCCAGGCGTTTTGGAAGAGGTCGAGGTGGGAGGGGGCGCATTCGGGGCATTTGTCTACGATCTGGACGCAGGTTTCGTTAGTCGTGCTTTCGAGCTTACGCCTTCCATTGCTTTTTCTTTCATTCTTTTTCTTTTGTTTATACAAGAGTTGGGCTGGAAATTTTTTTACTCACCATCGCAGTAATCTCTTTCCCCCCATGCGACACCTTAACGCACCCACCGCAGTTGGCGCCGCTGTCCCACGGTTGGCCGCTGAACGCAGTCCCGTAGAGGCCCGCGGGGAGTTTGTAGGTGGAGAACGAGCAAGTTCCGCCTTGGAGGTTGCCGCCGTAGAAGGTTGATTTGCCGGAGACTGCGCGGCGGGCGATGGAGGAGGCTGGGTTTGTGGACTGGGACTGGGCGCCTGCTGGGATTGTCGCTGCGAGGGCGGTGCTGGCTGTTGTTGCTGCTGCTGCGAGGAGCAGGGTGAGGGGGGAGGGGAGGTGCATGGTAGCTGGGGAGTTTGGGGGCGGTTTGGACGGGGAATGCTGTCTGCGAAGTGTTGTGTGTATGTATGTATGTGTGTGTGTGCGTGTGTTTGGTAGAGTGGAGTGGATTGGAGTAGGTAAGTAGAGACTGGCTCTCGAGAGTGTTCGAACGCTTCAGTAAAGAGTGGAAACGATGAGTTTGAATGAATGAATAAATGAATGACCAGGTAAGGTATCTTCGAAAAGAAACAAAAAGTCCAAATCCCTTTCTCCTTGACTCCTCCTCGATTATATATACCTAGATAGTTACAGTACTCTCAACAGAACGCAAGGCTTGCATGACGTCCACGAAAGGTCCGGAGTCGACGGCGTGCAGTTGGGGACAGACATTTTCGATGCTTCTGGCCTTTCTCTCTTGTGGTTCCCACTTGTTTCAGGTATAGAGGGCGCCGAAATTGCGTTGATCACTCGCTCGCCGGGAATTCGGCACATGAAGGAAAGCGAATGGACTGAAAAGATGCGGCCCCAACCAGTAGTCAATTCGAAAGCGAGAAGAACGACTTGTGCTGATATATCTGTTTGACGGCGTAACGTTCAGTTGAGCCTTGCTTTTGAAGTGAAGTCGCAATAGTTACATGTGTACGCAAGGAATCTCCCCACCCCG
>Ga0265797_10001705_pt1 | contig 38417 bp, 40 predicted proteins | sample P2T30metagenome_FD_192433 | JGI IMG/M metagenome (GOLD analysis project Ga0265797, IMG submission 192433) | Plant litter microbial communities from East Loma Ridge, Irvine, California - P2 T30 | ecosystem: Environmental > Terrestrial > Plant litter > Unclassified | place: USA: California...
TGGCTGGTCTGGTGGTTCGGCGATTGGGTTTCAGCCATGATCGATGGTTTGTAAGTGATGGAGAGGGGTTGAACAAAAGCTAGTGGGTTGAGAAAGACACGGCATTGTTGTTATGTAGACGTTGTCATCTTTATGAGCTCTCTGAGGACTCCTCACGAGGGCCATCCGACATGCAACTGCCGAGCTGGGGCTGATGACGATGCTCTCGGCATTTGCAACTGTAATGAGCGAGCCGTTGTAACAGCTCTTGTGCACGATTTTGTATATGATCCGATCATTCCGGCGGCCAGAAAATACTATCTTCAAGCGTTTTGTGTGTTCGATCGGAGTCGTTAGCGTATAGTGTCGAGATAGGCAGGCCTCTCTATCTAAGTCTAACAAGCCATCTGCAATATAAATGATGGGGCGAGAGCATGAGCCAATCATATTGTTCGTATGCAGACTCCTGCACATGAGTCCTGTCGGATCAACGGCACCATGGCATAACTGCGAATATCATGTTATTTTCTAGCACGAAGGTAAATTGACTTCGACACGATAGCTTGACAGAGGATGACTTTACTGTGGATCGTAATTCAATGGCGCAGGACAATCTGGTCCGCTATTTCTATACACGAAGGAGCTATGGCTCTACCTCTGCCAGTCTTAATAAAGACATTATCCTGTCATACTCCGTAAAAACAATTGTAATCCTTACGCCCTCTCAGGGCTGGCTCCCCTGCTTCCATACCCACTATCGCCTTCATCCCAACCTCCGGCGCGCTTGGCAACATACAAGCAACAATCAACGATCCTAGATCGCTCTGCTTTGCTCAGGCCCGCACGGCGTCCCGCAGAAGTTCCAACCCAGACGCGCAGGCTGCACGCAATCTCTTCCAGGCCCTGCAGGGAGGTCACTGCTTGGCGATCTGCGCTCAAAACTCGCAATAGGCGGAAAGTAGCAACGGCAGTAAGCAGAGTGAAATGCTCAGGAGAGAGATGCAGCGATGCAAGCGCTTTGGTTGCGTTTGCACGAGCTGCGACCGGTGCCGAGCTTGAGAAGAGAGAAATGAGCTTCGCAAGTGTAAGCGAGGTACGTACTTCGGGCGATGCAGGAGCGTGGTTGATGAGATTCATCGGGCTGTTAGGTGATATGACTGGCAATGCGTCCAAAGCTGTTACAATATTGTCCTCGCGATTGCTGTTCGACAAAACTGCCTTGGCTGCGAGTGCTCGAGCTTGCGTTGCAGAAGCCGGTGGTGCAATGCTCATGGCCAGACCCAGATAGTACTCAATGTCGAACCTGGAGCGACCTGTGCTGAGTGCATCTCCAAGGGTCTCATCGACTAGAATGTTGGCATACCAGGCCGCGACAGCATCGAGAGGAGAGCGGATAGCATGATCTTCAATAACACTGTCCCTGGCGTCGTTCGGGGCGAGACCATGGGCGGCGGGCTTGTTCCAAGCTAAGTTCCAAGCACGTTGAATCATTTCATCGCCGAGTACCTCATCACAGTCGAGTTCCACAAGTCTGGCGAGGTGGTCAGGCAGGAGATCGACATCATCCTCAGGTCCGGGGCGGCCTTGTGCCCGAGCATGAAGAAGTTCCTTCTGTTGCCTGCGAGCAGAATCCCAGTAGACTTTGCCCACTCTTTCGGTGAACTGCTTGAACATGGCCAAGTTTCCATACCCAGCGTTGGCGACCTCCCAAAAGAAGACACGGAAGTGGACGGCCTTCTGCGCAAGGCGAGTGGGCGAGTCAGGCAAAGTACCACTTGCCATCAGTGTGAGCAACAAGCGATAGTAGCTCACTTCAGCATCGCCGCCAGCAAGCTGCGCATCAATAGCGATGTCCCAGGCCTTGATTCGAGCAACTTCTTCCTCTTTGTTCGCACCAGTAAGGGCAGCGAATGTTTCGGATCCAATCAGGCGCCGCACTGACAGCTTAAGCATCTTAGCACCAACGGCCACAACCTCAAGCAAGAAGTGCTTCGGGATCCAGACTGATTGCAGAGCAGTGAGCCATGCTTTGCGACGAACCTCGACAGGCGAAGCCAACGATGGCGCTTTCGGCAGGCGGACAACTGACTGTGCTTTGCTCTTCTTCTCAGACGCAAACGCGAGCAGGGGAGCCAACAGATAGACAACCACGCTGAATATGAGCACCACCTTCAACAAAGGCAGAGCGGCCTGTCGAGATAATGCAGCTGGTGAGGAGAAGGAGACCTCTGCGCCACGTCTGAAAATGTGATGGAGACCAGGAACAGCAGCTAGACCACTTGATGAGTCTGGGCCAGCTTGCGATTCGCTGTATCCCTCCATCATCATCAATCCAGCCATAGAGCCGAGCATGACCTTGTTCATGAGACCGCCTTGAGCATTTGGCACACGGTTCTGTGCTTCGGCAGGTGGGTTCGGAGGGCGAGTATAGCTAGGCTGTTGTTGCTGTTGCATGTACTGTGGCTGCATGGTGTTGGGAACATTAAGATATGCCTGTAGGCCGTTTTGAGATGTAGTTGACATCTCCCTTGGTCTCATCGTTCCATTTGGCGACTCAGCGTTGGTTTGCGCTTGGCGGCTGCGTGCCTTGTTGAATGCGGTTTCTACCGACGTCACGCGAGCCTTGAGCGCAGTCATCTCCTCCTCCAACTTATGATTGCGCTTCTCCAGGTGCTTGATGTATTCTGTAGCCTTTGCCATGATTGTAGCTTTGTTGAGCTTGTGTGCCGGGGCGAGTCCCTCGAGATCTTCGCCGTCATCTCCATCGCGGCCCATAGCTCGCAATGCAGGCACACTTTGCCTAAGTTCAATGATTTTGTCATTAAGGTTGTTTCGGTACCTCTTCTCGATGACATTGTGTGATGTCTTCTTCACTGGAGGCTCGTCTCCATCTTGAGAATCGCCATTCTCGTTCTTGGTTTCTGGTTGAACTTCAGCCTTTCTCTTGCGTCCACCACGCTTCTTTGGAGGGTCTGGCGATGTTTGGGATGACAGGCTTGTGCGCTTGCCGGAGCTTGACTCGGGGCTGTGGTGCAAGCTGGGCGTGTTCACCGAGGCAGGTCCTTGGGATGACAGTTGGAAAGACTGGTCGTGCGACATGGTCGATAAGTCCAGGTCATCATGAACTCCCGCATTTGAAGGCAGAGGCCAGACTGCACCGGGAGTAGTAGCTTTCTGGAGTTGTGGTACTCCGGGTTGGGAAGGAGCAGTCAAGCCAAAGTCAAAACTGTTGGTCGTGTCGTTCGTGTTGCCAAAGCTGAAGGCATCATTTCCGGGAAAGTCATTGCCAAAGTTAAGTGCATCGTCGCCCACGATGAATGGGGGTATTGTGTTTCCTTCCGGTCCGAGCTTGCTAAAATCTATAGCTGGGAAGGCAGAATCCTGGATGGGAGAGTCATTCTTGCTCGAGCCGGCAAGAGAGAAGTCATTTTCGGGTGATGTCGAATCAGCAGCAGGATCCCAGCGTAGCCAGTCTTCCCAGTCCTCGTTGCTCTGTCCAAGTGGCGTCTCAAAGGACGAGGAGAAGTCGGCCTGCCAGGTAGGCACGTCCATGGCCGTGTCTGAGCAGATAGTTGATATCTTGCGCGACCAGTAATTTTTGGTTTGAAGGTTCAGAAGTCAGGTAGTGGCGTTTCGAGGTGGTGCAGTGTCGAGCGCGGGGGTTTGCGAGATTAAGGAGCGAATGCAGCGCGTGCCACCAACATTGACACAGCGAAGTGTGAGGTGGGAGGCGACAACAATTATGCGCGAGGCTGCAGTGGCTGCTTAGCGGTGTGTCGTGGTAGGCAGGCAGGCGCGTGTGAGTGCGCGGGCATGCACTTTGTCGCGAGATGGTGCAGATTGAGAGGTCCAAGGTTGTCTCAGGGTCAGAATGGTCTGATCTGCTTGAATTCCATCCTCGCTAAACCACTTTGAGGCCTGCATCATGGGGAAACGGATGTCTCCGGCACGGCCAACTGTGGCAGGGCTGTGCGAAGGTGCATCCTTGCGATGCCGGATGTCCAGCGAGCCGGGCACTGGTGACTGCTAATGATGACGATGCTACTTTTCTTTGTTCCAGTAGTCAGTACTGGAGGCGCGAAATTCATGATAGCTGCCGTACAGGTAAAGCATTGTGGCGACGATACAAGGTAAATTGCTCTCACCATTCTTCTTCTTCTCTCCCTCAGACCGCATGCGAGCGAAGGAAGAAGGCTGAGCCAAGTGGGTCTCGTCTCGTCAGTCTCACTATGCACTTGGAACGAACTCGTACGTTTATGAGAACATTTCACTCTTTGCCGTTACCAAGCCACACTATTCTCCGAGGCGCGCGCCAATGATATGCCATTGTTTGCCGGTACACTCAGCACTGATACACTCGGTCTGCGTGTGAATTGTCGTGCGCATATCTCGACACTCACTAGGCCAGCTAGGGTAGCATCTATCTGCAGGTGTAGTTTCCAACTTGGCTAAAATTACCATGGAGACATCACTAAAAAGCTGACCACGGTCGGCATCTAGTATGCTAATGCTATCAGGCAGTGGTTATAAAACATTATCACTACTGTCAGCTAATGAAATGACCGCAAAGTCATGCCCCCAATTGTAAACAACATGCGTATCTCTGGTCACTTAACTCAACACAAGCGATCAACATTGCATAAACATACACGTGATACTCATATCATCTCATCGACCCATGAATGACTCGAAACACTAGACTAGTTCTTGATGTCAAATCCGAGGATGTTCCCCAATTCTGCTACCTCGGCGTGGTCTCGTGTGTTCTGCATCCTGTGGCACCATTCCAGATGACCATCAACGAAGACCCATTCGCCACCGTTCTGGCTGTAGTCGCCTCCCTTGAAAGCACCCATCCCGGATGCTATCATGTTTGACATGCTCTTGAGCGTGCCACCCAAGAGGCTTGACTGAACATAACTGGGCTTCTTGTCGCCTAAGTTGAGACTACTCGTCATGCCGAGTTTGATGTAGAGCTTTCGAGTAGGATCGCAGTAGATGGGGAAAGATGTGCCGGTGCGCTGCTTGTAGCCAGCGATGGCAGCTGGCTCGCCACACCCGATGATAGTGAGGGTGCTTGCTGGGTTGATGCGCTCGAGGTCTTTGGGTGGGAAGTGCTTGGTGAGCTCACGTACGTAGTCCTCGCAGTGCTATTCACAATTGTCAACATGAGACGTAGACACTTTATTGTTGCTACTTTGGCCACTCACACCGCAGAAGAAGTGCCTTATGAACACGATAACTTGTCTGTTCTCTGTGTTGTATAGCTGGTTGAAAGTGATGGCCTTGCCACTCTCGTCAAGAATCTCCAGTTCACCGGCCTCGCGGAGCGTCTTCTCATCAGGTTTGGGATGACCCTCGCTCTGCTGTGTGGCCATATCTCTGATTATGACGATTATGGGAAGACGTTTGCAAGTTGAGAAATCGGATCTTGGTGAGTATGTAACAGGTCAACAGTCGGATCGAAGGAAGAAAGACAGGGAATAGAAAGGTTTGGGATAGGCTTGGGATCAGCTTGCGGTGCCAGCAAGCGAGCCCTCGGTTTGCCGCAAGCGGTGGCAAATCATACAGACACACTGTGTAACGACCAGTACCAGCCAACACTTTTACTCAGGAATGATATAGAACGGTAACAGCATCATCAGGCGGTGATGCAGAAAGTGGATCACGTTATAGGCTTATGCACGCCATTCGCGATAGCCGCCCAAACGTCGTGTCCACCTGAGCACTCAAGCCTCACTCTCTTCCGAACGCCGAGTCACGTGGCGGAGGTCCTCCGCGCAACTTGGAAGTCCTCCGCTATCAAAGATCCCGTCACATCACCACCAGACTCGCCTGCAATACCCCTACACCCCGAGAACATCACATTCACCTGCGATGTTCTCTTCCAAACTGACGCGGGTCGCGAACCGCGCCACCAACATCTCCACCGCCACCCCGGCTCCCGCCCAGTGGACCGCATCGCAATGCTTCGCTACCAGCACCCAGCGCCGCCCGCACCAGCGCCGCCAGTCCAGCAGCAAGGCCAGCTGCCCACCCGACAGTAGCAACAAGGCTGCAAAGGCCGCAGAGAACGTCACCCAGCCATCCGAGGTTGAGAAGACTCCCAGGCGGGCGAGCAGGGTCAAGAGGACGCAGGTTGATAAGAGCACCAAGGGCAAGGAGGAGGCTGACCAGTTTGCTGGTCTCCCTGCTGTGCCCGATACTAGACACGTTGGAGAGAAAGGTATGGAGCTCACAAGGTTTACAAGAAGATTGCATACTAACATTTTTGCTAGACTTCTGGCTCTCGACTTTCTTCAGCTTACATCACCCGCTCTCTCTGGCCAACCCGATTCCCCCACCTGCCTCAGAGGAGACCTTTAACAGCATATTCGAGTCAAACCCTCAGCTGGACGTCTGGGAAAATGGAAACTCTGCGGAGAAGAGACCCGAAGATGTGATCATTGCGCTGCAAGAGACAATCGAGAATCTGGAGGGCAACAACAGCGCTTCTCAGGACGAGGCCGGAGTACGATGGGAGGTTCTTCAAGAGAGCTCGAGCAACGGTGTCAAGCACTTGGACGGCCCTCCTAGAGCCAGGACCATCGATGACCTCGTCACACAATTCAGGCCTTTCCAGCCTCCTCCACCACCACAGGCTTTCCCTGTCGAGCCCAAAGCATCAGAAAAGAAGCGCGCGCGCTCTGCAAAGCCCAAATCGAAGCAATATCAGACAACGATTGTGGTTACAGAATCTACCGCCGCGGACGGCCACAAGACATACACCGCCTCTCAGTCACCTCTGGTCCAGATCCCTAACGCAAAGGAGAGCAAAATCCTGAGCGCTGTGTCACGCCAGCCCCACCAGCCTTTCCTGCAGCGTGCATGGCGCAAGAACCAGGCATACCTGGAGTCGCAGCGCAAGGCCATCAACTCCATCACAGCAGCGGCCTCCAACCCTCTGCGCAGCATCCGCCAAGTACCCGGCATGCGCAAACCTCAGATGCGCCTCATCTCCGTGAAGCGCCAGAGGAAGCTCAAGATGAAGAAGCACAAGTACAAGAAGCTGATGAAGCGCACAAGAAACTTGAGGCGCAGACTCGACAGGAACTAGAGTTGATTGACTTTAGCGTTTCCTTCGGACATCCTGCTCTTTGGCATATCTTAGTTTAGTTGGCGTTCTCATGCTGTCAGTATCCCTGGCCGAGCTATGGCTTTTCTGGGGATATGATTGACAAGGACGGAGCGTGGCGTAGAGTAGGTAGCATATCATCTTGGCTGCGTATCGCTGATCGAATACATTTACATACCTAGCTCCATCCACATTTTCTCCACTCCAGTTCGAATATACGCGCGTCATCTAGCAGCATTCATACAACCACGGTCCTGCAAGCTCGTAGGAATATTAGTCACTGGCGATACAACCAGTGACTTACGACTAGACAGACTCTCATGGAGGCTTACGATTTATTTTTGGCATGTGAACCAAGTACAAACGGATGCTGTTCGCGTGGCTTGTTGTGTTTCACCGGCACTTTCACATGCTCCTATTGTCTTTCGGCAATGCTCCTGTTTCAACACAATAAACTGCGAACCCCTCTTGCATGTCTTGACTTCTCTGTCCATAAGCCTTCTTTTCCTTGACATTAATTCTACTCCTTGTCAGCAACCATACCATCCTCCCGACACACCAACCACAGAATCGCCATGTCGCTGGCCATCCGCACCCGACGTGACCGCAAGAAGAGGCCCAGGTACGTTGACCAAGACACGCCCTCTCTCATGTTGCAGTCGCTGACGTTTCCATCTCACGCAGTCACGGGGAGAACATCATCGTTGTCTGGGTCGGTCGTGACACTGCCGCTACCAAATTCTACGTCGACGCAGACCTGGCCATACAGCACTCCGAGTTCTTCAGTGCAGCTCTCAAAGACGGCTCGAAAGAAGCCGAGGAGCGAACCGTTCGCCTCCCTGATCTGGATAAGGGCGTGGCCGCAGCTTTCGAAGACTTCCAATCATTCCTCTCCACTGGAATGGTCATCTCGGGCGAAGAAGACGAGGACGCGGAGTTTGACGGGGAGAAAGCGACCCAGGGATGGCATCGCCTTATAGACTCTTGGATCCTCGGCAACGTCTTACTCTCTGGCTCGTTCAGGGACGCGGTGGCCGACGCCATGGTCCATACGGTCCTGACGAGCAACACGCCTTTCGACATCCACATCGATTTGTACCAGAACAGCTCCGATTCTTCGCCGATCAGGAAGTTGGCGGTCGACATCACGGTTCATAAATGGTACGAGGAAGATATCGCGGACATAGACACAGAGGTAAAGCCGAAGGTGCAGGCGGAGTTCTTGAGGGACGTGGCGGTCGCCTTTCACAAAGTCAAGCAACTGTCGAAAGCGGAACAAGCGAAGAACCCCATCGAATTGAGTGAGGGCGGCTGCCATTACCACGAGCGTGGCGCCGATAAGCCTTGCTACAAGACCATGTTCGAGTAGTCAGGCTATATGCTCCTCTGTTGCCTTAAGGGCTCGTTCGACTTTGAGCGTGGGCTGGCTATGCCTTCGAAACAGAGTAAGCAGCCACGAAGTACCTCTCACCATCATCATCGGTCACTGACACTACGAGATAGAGCAAACGTTCGAGCCTGTACAGTCCATCCACATGACTTAAAATGGGGTTCGCGTGTGGTCGGCGCACAAGTGATGGAAAGCACATAGAAGTGGAAGTGAGGGCATGTTTTGATACTTTCAATGCTGGATAGCTTGACTCAAGTGAAGGCACTGGATGCATGCGAGTGTTGAGCAACTAGTTTGCGCAAACGAATGGAATGAATCTGATTGTTAAGCCGGAGTGAAGAGTGAGTGCAAACACATGCAAAGTGGCATAATCACGTGGGAACCGGCGAAGGCAATAAAAGCCACAGTTCACAACGCATTACCACGTCTCTGACTTGCTTCACCATACCAACACTGACCCTTGGCTATCCACTTTCCGAACACCATCGATCTCCGACCTCGCGCACCACAAAACAAACCATGGCGTCCACGCAGTGCACCGGTGTGGACTGCGACTACGCAAAGTTGCACCAGTGAGTGGCGAGGACTGTTTTCCTATTTATGATTTGGTGACTGACACATCATTGACTAGATTGGGTGCAGACACAGTCACCATTCTGGTCGGACCCGAGGGCAGTGAAGAAAAGTTCTTGATCCTCGGTGATCTAGCCAAACAGCACTCTCAGACCATTGAGACCAAAGTGAAAGCCCTCACAGGCACCGAGGACGCTACCCTGCACATGTCCGAATACTCCGCCTCCAACTTCAAGATCTTTGTCTCTTTCATTTACACTGGCAAATTGTACACAATGAAAGATTCAAAAGAAAATCTTCTCCTCGGTGAGCTGTGGATTCTGGGGCAGGCTTTGAAATCGACTACGCTCAGGGATGCAGTGACTGATGCCATGATCGAATGGCGTACTACGGCCTACTTGATCTATAGCGATGCGTACATCGATCTGGCCGAGTATTTGCAGACCAAACAACAGACAAGAACAGGTATGGGAAAGCTTTTGGTCGATACCGCAATAACATCCCACCAGCATAGGATCTACACCGACGCACGTTCAACCAAACCTGAATGCCTCCATTTCTTTGGGGAGGTCATCATGGGGCTGGACAGAGCCCGTCGCGGTGTTGAGTCCGAAAATAAAATACTGTCTCGGGCTAGAACTGGGATTGATTGTGTTTATCATGAGCACGGAACCAGTGGGATCTGCTACAAGAATATGTTTCCAGTAACAAAAGACGCCCTGCGCAAGACACAAGAGGCAATGCCACGATAAGAGAATACTAGTTGCGTGGCTGCCCAGGAAGACGATCCAGACGCCGACAAGGAGTCGAACAAGATTGCAAACGCTTGGCTCCTTGGCGATCATCTTCGCAGCACTACCTTCAAAGACGCTCTCGTCGACAAGATGGTCGACATCTTGCAAAGCACCGCCGAGGTCCCCAAGAGCATGTTCCAAAGGATCTTCGCGGAAAGCATCGGCAGATCAGGCATGCGGGACCTCCTCGTCGACATGGCAGCCTATCACTTGTTCGCCGCAGACCTGGAGGAACAGCCCGACGATGATGTGTACGCGGGCTACTGGAAGCAAGTCGCCATCGCCTACAGGCACCGCATCACTAATCCGTCGATGGGTGCACCTTACGACCAGAAAGATCTCGGGTGCAAATACCACGACCACGAAAAAGACAACAGCAAGCTCTGCTACAAGAGTATGTTCGAATAGAGCGGAGAGTCTCGTGCGAGCACGAAATGGACCTTCTCACAGATTCCACGTTTCGGCCCGTTCGTGCATCCCGGTTGCTCAGGCTGAGTAATCAACACTACCGCATTTGCCACAGAGACAGTGGGTGCTCGAGAGGGATACAACTGAAGAACAAAGACGGCGAAGAGTGTAATTCCGGCAAAGACGACAGACTTCCGTCGAGATTCGGATTGCTGACAAGCTACACACAAAATCTTTGATGCTATACAGCACCAAAAACTTCACATGGCCGGTTGGTCGACTGTATGGTAGGCGGAGTCGTCAAGATCATACACGAAGCTCGAGCTTACATAACACCAAAACAAAGACGTTTACAGGCGCGGAAGATCCATAGTACCAATACGAAAATGCCCATCACAAATGCCTTGCCAAAACATCAAGTGACCATCAAAACGTTACACATTCATACCATAAATGCCCTTCGCTCGCTCAGCGCCATCCCAATTCCCTCCCTGGCTGAGCCACAGCTGGCCCAGCAAAAACCTTTCCCACTATGTACAAAGATCAACACTCCAAAGTGCTGTTGTGCTGTAACGACAGAACGAATCCGCAACCCTCTATCCCTTTCTCGCTCGATACAAATCAAACATTCATCCTAGCCTTAAGCTGCGAGTCCTTAAATTGTTCCCAGCCCTCAGGATCCTGCTCCTGCAACGACCTGAGATCGTCGAGGTTGGCGCCAACTTTCTCGAGGACGGCTTTCCAGCCGATTTGCTCGACGAGCGGGCCTAGTTCGTTACCGGGAGTGGACTCCAAACGTTCCTTGAGGATCTCGAGGCGCTGCTGGCCTGCTGTTGGTGGAGGGTTGTCTCCATCCGATGGGAGCGTGGGGGTAGTGGGTGTGGAGTCGACGATCTCGCGGCGGAGGTGCTGGCCCAGGCGATGCAGGCGGCCTTCCTCGAGCGTGAGAGCACGAGAAGCGAGGGAAGCGTCGCTGTTGTGGCGGGACATCGGTGGCGGCTTGACGGTGTCGTCTTCGGCATCGTCGACGTCTCCCGGTGGGTTCGTCAACTCCGCGCGTTCGCCCGTAGCGAGAGAAGCAGTAAGTGTAGATTGGAATGACGAGGTCATGGAAGCTGGCGGTTCTGCTGCGGTACCGTTCGGCGCAATGCGGGAATCTGGGTATTCTTCTTCGAAGCGCTGGATCATGCTCTGCAAAGTCTGGTCGAGGAACATAAGTCGGCGGTAGGCCATCTCGTCGCCGTCGGTGGCTTCCTTGATGAGAGCAGGCTGCAAGCGTGTTCGAATCTTGCGAGCGCTTTGAAGCAAGTCTTTGCTCATCTGCTTTGCCTTGGTGTGACCCTCATGGTCGATGCTCGATGATCGATCACCAGTAGGCGTACGGTGACCGGAGATCGGCGTGGTAGGTCTACTAGACTTACGCATGTCGTTCGCCTTCTCGCCAAGTACGTACTGTAGCGCCTTCACGACGCCGGTGCCGCCAACAATGTAGTCATCATCTGGCGCCGGCTCGTCGCCGTCGGCGTTCTGGCTGCTTCCATCCACATGGCCAACCAGATGCATCAGCACGTCAGGCACAACAACGCCCTTAACATTGCTCTCGCCGCCGTGCGGAGCAGCTAGAGTGGCAGCAGCATTCGCTGTGGCATTCGCATCGCCTGTAGCCTCTGCGATAGCGAAGTGTTCCATGTTGCGCAGCGAGTACGCAACGACTTGTTTCGCAAGAGCCTTGACGATCTCGTTGCTTTCCGGGCTCGGTACCTGAAAATTGTCAGTAAAGCAGTAAGACAGTCGTTTGAAAATATACTTACATCAATATCAATACAGATCAACGTCTTGCTCACTCTCACCGCAGTCATCAGACTGGCATAGAGGGCACACGCCTCCTCCTGGCTTGCCTCATCGGTCGCGTTCGCGAGGGCCTTGAGTTGTGGGTTCTCCAGAACGCTGAAGTGCGCCAGCCTGGGTCCCTCGGGTAACACCTCCGCCAACGCAATGGCCTGTTTAGTCGACATGCCAACATCGTTAAGGTGTATACGCTTCAAGTCTTTCATCTGCGGTATGTATCTCCTCAGCAGCGAAATGGTCCCATTGTCCTCTCCGCAGAGATCGCGATTGTGACTTAGATCAATGAAGCGGAAATTTGAAAGTTTGACCAGTGCCGGGAACAGCGTCTTCACGCTGGCCGTGTCCAGATTGCAGTCTGCAATACTTAGTCCCCAACAGGGGCAGTCGGGCTTTTCGTTGAAGGTATTCGCGATGAGGTCCAGTTTGCCGCGAAGGTCATTGCCACCGAGATCCAGACCATGGCATATTCCCGATCGCAGGTAGTGAACAACAAACTCGAGCGCATCCTCTGTGAGATGATTACCAGCAAGGCCGAGACGTGAGATTCCGCACACCATGGCTCCGTCCAGAATCTTCCTGATGTGTTCAGTACTGAGCCCACACTCTGAGACGCTAAGCTCTTCCAGCTGTGAGCCACCAAGTCGCTCGCTCAGACATTTGTACAGTGTTTCTGCGGCGTTGAGATCTGGTGCAGCAACAGGAGGGCCCGCCTTTTCCGGACTCTTCTTCGTGATGGAATGGACAGTCCCTGGCATCGTTTCTGGGAACCGATTCATGGACAGATCAATTGCCTTGATCGAACGGCACATGTAGAGGAACAAGCTGATGTGCTTCCACCCAACACGTGTGACACGCGGGTTGTTCTTCAGGGAGATCTTCTCCACAACGCCTGATCTCTCTGTACGGGATGTTCGGATTGGGCCGGCGCGCTCGCGATGTTTAGGGCCAGTATTCCTGCGCTTAGTAGGTTCTGGTTTCTTCGCAGCGAGCAGACCCGCGAGAACGACACGCACGCCTTCGTCGTTGAGATCTGCGTCTTCCAAGATTAGGCGCTTGACCGGTACGACAGCCAACCAGTCTCCTAGAGTGACAACATCTGCAAGCTGGAGCCGGGAACCAGTCAGATCAAGAGTTCCGACTACACCAGGCTCATCTACCACTGCGCACTTGGGCGACATGAGCTGCTCTGTGATACGCTTGAGGATCGGCGACTCTCTCAGCTGGCAACATCTCCGGTAGATGCGCACTGGATCTGTAGTGGGCCGGTCCTGCTTCACGGGCCCTGCTGCCTTTGGGCTCGAATTTGTGAGCCCTCCATTAGGGAGCGATCCAGCAAGTGAGCCTTTCTCGCTGTCATCGTCGTCGTCGTTCGCTGTCATTTCAATTGGTATTGACCCGTTCTCCTGTGCTCGTCGAAGCTTCTTCTCTTTTCGTTCTTTCCGCTCGACTTCTGACCTCTTCTTCTTCTCTTTCTTCCTAGTCATGCCTTGCGGTCCGTCTTCCAAGCTTCCGACCATTGGACTTCCAGCCACATCTTCCTGCGACGCAGAGGGATTGTTGGCTTCACCATTCTCCTGCCCAGGTACCGGGATGGCTTTCGACTGTGCTTCCAGAATGGGCTCGCCATGTTCGTCTTTCTCCTCGGTGATCGATTCGGGATGCTTCAACGCTTCACCTTCAGCACGCTCCTTAAGCTTTGCGTCCTTCTTTTTGCGCTTCTTTTGTGGATCATCGTCTGCTGCGTCTTCGGTATACTTCGGCCCACCAGCAATCTCCACGTCCACGCAGAATGACACTCTCCGCAATTTGGCTTGATCCAGCTCCGGCACGAGACATCTCTCACGGTTCGGGTCCACATTCAACACTCTCCGCGGGCACACACCACCAGTGCCTTGAACCTTGGGTATTCCGGAGCTTTGTGAAGCTGACGATAACTTCCTGGTAAGCGACGAGAAGAACGAGCCTGAGGATTCCTTTGGCTTTGACGGTATGTAGGGCTCAACACTCTCTGCCTCTTCAGGTGTCTTTTGCGCGCCGGCTGAAGCATTACTGTTGGGTGCGGGTGGTGATTTGAGCGGTTGCGACTGTTGTGGTTGGGTTCCAGGTCGCTGCGGTGTTGTTTGCGAAGAGGAAAAGCGAGAGCTGATGTTGTTGATCCAGGATGGTCGTCGGGATGTTCGAGGCTCTTCTGGAGTGACCTTATCGGTGCTCGCGCGACCCAGTATGTTGGGTCGCTTGCTGGCCTGGGGCTTGCTGGGAACGGGTGGCGGTGTGGGAGTGCTTGGAAGAGCGGGATCGGTGTTCTGCTTTGGTTGCGATAATGATGGAGGGGTCACATGAGTTGGTGCGGGACTCTTTGTTGTGTCTGGCGATTGTTGGTGTTGAGACGGCGAGTCGTTGGTCGCTGGCACTGGTGGCTTGGCATCCTTGTTGAGGGAGACGGTGGACGAGGAATGCTTGCGCTGCTGGTTCTCTATAGGAAATGGTTAACATGGCCGGTCTCATCTGACGGTTTGGCGCATGGTGGAGTGGGTATGATGGTGGTGAGCATGCGCTTACCCTTGTTGGGAGTGTGCAGCCAGGAAACATCGACGCCGTGGACCTGGTCCATGGTCGCGAAGGCTGTCTTGGGCCGAGTGTCCCTTTCGGTGGTGATGATGATGTCGTGTGTGGGTGCAGCAGAGTGCGAGTGCGAGGAGAGCAGGGCCAGCAGCAGCAGCAGCAATTGCGCCTGGTCGTGCTCAGGTCAGCATGGTGAAATGGGTGCAGGCAAAGGCAAATGCAAATGGCGCGGATGAGGTCAGCGGGCGGTACAGCAGTAGTAGTCGGTAGCAAGCAAGCAAGCAGCAGTAGTGCATGCACCGATAGGTGCCTTGGTCTGCCGATACCGATGTCCGGCAGTCGAGGCTGTCAGCTGCTGCGAAGATCGATGTCTTGTTCCCTTCCCCAGACCTCTTCGGCCTTTTATTTGCTCTCAGCCAGAGCCGAAGGCTTATTGTAATTACCAAGTGTTTAATCAATAGTACTATTGTAATTGTTCTTTCTTAGCTGTATGTGTGAATCTTCAATGCAAACTGCAACAAAGTGGTATGTATACTCAGCACCACAATGACACCATCGCCGAACAGTGGCCCATGCTCGCCGGTCTGGCTCAAGATGGAAGTGTTGCACAATAAATGATACAATCCCCTTGGCCCAAGTGCCCGCCCTAACGAAACACCGACATCCGGAGGAGGAGACCCGTCTTTCGCTGTGCAACTACTTCAGCCTGGAATCTTGCATAACTTATGCACGCACCGGAGCATTCAACGCCTTGTGGGAGGTACATGTGACCGACCACACAGCAGTACCTCATATCAACATCCTTTTGCTCAGTATCAATGCATTCGAGTACTATCACCGGACAAAAACATCCACATTCACCACAAGATTGTCCCTCCATCGTCGTCATCACATCTCCCCTTCCCACACTCCTCCTCCACTCCGTCCACCAGCAGCTCCACCAACTCGCTTCTTTCTCGGTCTCCGAGCCGAAAGCAGTAAAAGCGAGTATTGTGTGCGCAGCTCCTAGTCGCAGATCATCTTTCCGTCTGACGTCTCTTTCTCCACGCGCACTCGAAAAAGAAATATAATCATGTACATCCGATCGAAAACCAAACAAACCGACCTCGTTGATCGCTGCGAAGATCCTATTATTGAAGGGTAGAAAGAGGCGAGCAGCGAAGGTATGGCTTCAATGTGCGGCGGCTTCGGAGACGTGTTTCGGGACGAATGTCAGGTTTCGTTGCCCTTGTTTATCGAAACCTCGCGGATGGGGATCGTTGAAAGTATGTCCGAAGTCCATTCGTATATAATAATATATGTAGACGAGAGACGCCTCCCATCGAGCTCTCTGTATATCCTCCTTTCCTGAGCCCAACCAAAAAAAGAAAGAAAGATGATAAGTAAAAGCTAGTAAAAGAGGAAAACAGGCCCGCAAACAATGAAGGCTGCGCCTGCACGCTCGAAACTAGACATAGAAGAAGAAGTGTTACAGACTAAAAAGAACAACAAGGAATAAAACTTGAAGAGAGAAAAACTGACTAGAATAAAGTAAATATTGGTATCCCATGTGCCCTCTTTTGCCTGCTCCTTCTCTATCATTCTCACCTCCACACCGTTTCTTCGAGAAGCACATTGGTATCTCATTTCTCCTCCTCCCTCCTTTCTCTACACACACGCAAGAGCCGCGCTGATCAAGTAAGAGCCCAGCTCGTTCTGTTTTGTCAAGCGGGGCCGTCTCTCCTTGCGCGCAACATGGCATCGCTCACGCGTCTGTCCCTTTTTCCTGTTCGACCAGCCAAAATGTGAAAAATTATTACAGCGCACCTTGCCACCGTGTTCAAGCTGCCAAGGCGAAAGTGCTTTGTGAATCTTATGGCTCGCGCGCAGGGTATGTGTGCGGCATTGCAGTTGTGGTTGATTTCTGCTAAGCTGTGCTGACTTGTTTAAATCAAGCCGCACATGCGCAGGTTCTCCTGGATGATGATGTCGTTGACGGCAGCCATGACGAATCGGATTTGCATCGTGTCGGTTGCGCAGGTGAAGTGGGTGTAGATTTGCTTCGTAGGATGTTGGTTGAGGCTGTGGTTTTATTGTTAGCTTATTGTTCGCTTGGTCAAAAATATCCGTTGTAACTCACGATACAAATCTGTTCAGGATGTAATCGCACGCGGCACCGTAATCCTGGCCACCCTCGTAGTCGGGGAAGTAGTTCTTCATAGGCGAAACAGGTAGCTTCTCCTTGAATCGATCGATCTTGTTCAGGAAAAGAATGATGCTGGTCTTGGTGAACCACCTGCTGTTGCAGATAGAATCAAAGAGAGTGAGCGCCTCCTGCATGCGGTTGACGGTCTCGTCCTCGAAGAGCAATTGGTCGTACTCCGAAATGGCGACCAAGAATAGAATGGTAGTCACATTCTCGAAGCAGTGGATCCACTTCTTACGCTCAGAACGCTGGCCACCCACATCGAACATACGGTAGGTGAGGTCGCCAATGATGAACGTCGTCTCCGTGATACCGGTTGTCTTGACACGGGAACGCAGGACATCCGCATCAGAGGGGACATATGTAGGCGATGCGATGGTGTCGATAGAGTCGAAGTAATACTTGGCACTGTCGTTAAGCTGGTACTCGCGACTTCTCTGGAAAGCGGCCTGGACGCCAGCGTCTGCCCAAAGAGTCTTGATAGCCTGGCCGACCTCAGGAGGCAGAACATCGCCTTCGATCTGTGCGGGTTGCATGAAAATAGTTTGCACGTGGTACTCAGCGCGCTGGTCGTCAAGGGGCATTTCCAGGCTCTCCATGGCTTCTAGGATGACGCGCATTGACTGCACTGTGTTGGAGAAGATGATCTGTCAAGAAGATTAATCACTGTCACTCCGCTTGCATAATTGCTGGCGATACTCACTTCTCTGAAGCTTTCGCGCTCGTCCCGCGAGTATCCGCCCTCGTGGATAAGCTTCATCTGTTTGAGAATAGTCGACTTTCCTGATTCACCAGCACCAAGCAGCAGCATCTTGATCTCATTGCGCAGGTTGAGCTTGTCGCGCTTCAATTGGTTCTCGATTTCCTCATTTCGTTGCTTGCCCTCCTTGGACTCTGAGCTCTGTCCGCAACCCATGATGGCGGTATTTGGTCGCGTCTTCCGGCGCGAGGGTGTCGATAATTAGATCGTAAATTTACAGGGTCGTGAGGTAGGTGAGGGGAAGAGTAGGTATCTGCAAATTTCGTGATTAGTTGCGAGTCGATGTGAGGCAGACTGCATTGAATGATAGCGGGCAGGTGATGGGGTTTGGCAGTTGTGGCAGCGTGGTATGTGGTCAAGCTATGCCGGCGACATGGTCATATGCGCGACTCGCAGCGCAAAAGGAGACTGCACGGAGGTTCGATGTATGTAGCCATAGCGATGTTGCATGACAAGATGCAGTCGAATGGGTGCGGGAGTGAAGACTGACCTCGGATGCGATGTACCTATGAGTGAGGTGAGTTGCGGTGAAAGTATATCTGCGTGGCTGGAGGCCTGGCGGGCAGCTGGTGCAAACGCCGCAGATGCAGAGAGAGAGAGTGGAGGGCGCGGTTCTTCAGGAGGTCGGCGGCGACGGTCGAGTGGGCCAGGCTGGTGCGAAGACAAGACCTGGAGAGTGAGAGTGAGTGAGGATGTCGGGCGGCGTGAGGCCTGGCGCAGAGAAGTGCAGGGTAGACAGGGTAGAGAGAGAGTGAGATGAGCGAGGCGGTGGCAGTGGCAGTGGCAGTAGTGGTAGTGGTAGTGGGCAAGGAGGCGTGGTGATTGGTAACGCGAATGGGCGGCGGGTGGTGTCGCAGGGTTCGGCGCGCGGGAGGGTTGGCAGCTTTGGCTTTGGCTTTGGCTTTGGCGTGAGATGGCTCGGATGGCAGTAGGAGAGAGTTGCGCCTAGGGTGGCGGGCGGCACTGGCACTGGCACTGCACAGGCTGAGACGGCGATCGCGCGGGCTCGAGAAACAACGCACGTCCACCGTGTCCGCCAGCGAAGACGAGCGAGCAATCTGCGCTCGGCCTGCAAGTTGCTGTTCTAGCAGACTCTAAAGACTCTAGCTCCCCTTCGACTGCAATCCAATCAACGGCGCGCGGAAGCTACGGTCCTGCGAAAGGAACTGGCTGTCTCTGGTACAGTAGTAGTAGATGGATATGTGGACGACACTGCTTGGCTGCCTGCCGGAGTTCGACCTCCCAATGTCACACCTGCCGAGGTTGTCTTCTGCTGACGATGGTGGATCGTTGGATGAGCGTGAAGATGTTGTTTCGGAGCAGTAGTCCTAGTGTGCGCGGTGCTGGTGCTGGGTCCGTAGTGGATGGCTCAGAGAAAGGGGAACCATCTACCCAATGCCATATGCACATGGTGTACACTCTCATACTAGGAATACATGCACAAAGGCAGGGTCTAAACGGGGGCTGGGCTGCCGTGCTACTCGGCAGCAACAGACATCCCGGGACAAGGCATATGTATGTTGATGTCTGGTATCACTGAGGCTGGCTGGATACTGCTCGCCTAAAATGAACTCCCTGCACCACGAAGCTGTCACCAAGGCATGTGATCTGTGGATTGTATGTATATAGCCAGTACTGAGCATACGATTGATACGATACGGCAACTGTGATTTCCACCGCGCTGTCCCGCTGCCCGGGTTTTCACCATCTCTCGCGGTCGGCTGCGGTTAGTCTTGCTGCGTCTGCAGGTGGTAAAGACGGAGCTGCAGCTACTTTTCGGCCCATTCACCATCCTCAGCAAGCCCATCCCAGCCCGCGCTAGATCAAGCGAAGTGTCTCATCTGCAGGGCTGGCAGAGCGAGAGCGAACTTACGATTGCGTCTTGCAGTTGCTGAAACCCGCAGCCCGCAGCCCGCACGTCCAAGAAAAGAAAAAGTCTCTTCGAGGCACATTCGAGACGGCGGCTAAAGACACATGACACTCCCAAAAACAGACTGAACCCATCTCAACACTGCAGAGGCTCACGCAGCTTCGAGACAAGCGAGACAACTCACCTCCCCTTTCAGGCCACATCGGCACGCCTGCTACCGTTCTTCGCACCCGCCCGTGCGCCACTACTGGTCCTCCCGCCGCCGCCACTCATGACATCGACCCAAAGAAAAAGTGTGTCCCTTCTATGCTTCGACCCTTTGGCTCTTCGTACAATAGCGCTTTCTTCATTATAGCTCCATACCTCTAGTACCCATTCAGCACCTCGGCCGCCAGCGCAATTATCAATACGACCTTCGAAGAACAAACTCCTTCTAGCCCGAACCGCTACCACCGCAATCTTACGCAATTCAGAATGGAGCCCTGCTTGGACTGTTAGATCTCTCCAAGGCTCGCTTTTGCCGACTTCTAAAACGCGCCGTCGCGGACGAGGCCGCAGGATCAAAAGGAGCTCTCCGCACTGCCGCAACTGCCTCCCTCCCCCTCCCCCTGTCGAGAAGAAACATCCCTGGTTGCTTTTCTCCGCACGATTCAAGCTTCGAATGTAACTTGTATGCTGGAGTTTGTGTACTTTTTGTGTCTATTTATGTAGTGCTGTGTCGATGTGGCAAGCAAGGCGGTATCAGCGCAACGAAGAGTTGTCCGTCAGTTGTACGTGTTTGTATTGATTGCTCTCGCATCTGTCGTGGAGGACTATTATTGAGGGAGCAGCGAATTCATGTTGCCACAAGACTGTGCAGAACACATGTGAGCGTGAAGGTCGACTTCGAATAGAGACAATGCACAGACTCGCATACAGCGAAAAGAGGCGTCGGCGCCGTGCGATCGACGACGCGTCGAGGCTTGTCTGTCACATCTCAGCCCGCAGACCGCCATCTAACATTTTGAACACCTACCGGTAGGTTTGTTCCTACGTATGATTTCTATATTTTGATTGCCTCGCGAGTCTATCCTTCGTCAGTTGCCGATTGATCATGTACACATGTATCGATAACATTATATGAGCACGCATTCATGCATGCTCTCAACACAAACCTCACATGTAAATACCCACCCCCGCACCAGCCACAGTCAACAACCATGCCAAGTTCCCCAGCCGCATACCTGCAGACAAGCAAGCAATACACCCATCACCGTCACACCAAAAACAAAGCCATTATCGCACAGCGACGCACAACAAACGCAAGGGTCCTCGCACCGCATTGAACCATCCCAAATCCGCTCCGTATAGCCCTGCCGTGCCACCGCCCCCAATCCAGCGGCCAGGCAGTAAGCGAAATGTCGAGTAACTGCGCTTTCAGGTCGGTAAGTGACGACAACCCTGCTTCTGTACAGAGTACCGCCACATCGCCAAGCTACAAGCGATACCTGGAGGCGATCAGCGTTCGCAGCAGTCGATCATTGATCTTTCAATGTCTGAGGCTCTGATGCCCTGCTGCAGTTGAGATTATTCAGCCACATTTGCGGTTTGTTGATAGGTAGGGAGCCACCAGCCGCTGCTTATGGCTTGGATCCTTCGATGCAGGTGTCCGCCGATGGGGGACGAGTCGCATGCAGGCTTGGCCTTGGCTCTCTCTTCTTGAAGACCTTGACATAGCCGGTGAAACGTCGAAGTGAGATACTGTACTTCTTCGTGGATGTCCAGGTTAATGAGGCGGGCACTGTTAGCCGAGGAAAGACGTGTAACGTTCTTCTTCAAACACGTCTCAATGGTTTATACAAAGACGATTTGGAATGAGGAGTGATGTAAGGTTGTAAGCAAATCGTTCTATGGTTGGTCTATCGAAAAGTTCTCTCCCCCTTTTCGGGGTTCTAGATAATAAAAAGAAATGAGAAGAAGAAGAAAAAGAAATGAGATCTTATTCCGTTTTGGTGAGAAGGTGTAAAAAAGGGCCCTGGCTCATTTATACATTACGAAAAAATTTGGTGGTGGTAGTTTTCGGTGCCCTGCCCTGGTCATGGAGTACAGTAGCGCCACAAAATTTGGCATAAAGCTTGCTGTCTCGGTGCCCTCCGATGCAAAAAGAAAGAAGTGCAGGCACTGCCTTGGGGTATCTCTCGAGAAATCTTGTACACAGTTCGAAGGTATGGTGGGGTATTGTGAAGGTGGCAGTGTAGTGTAGTGTGAGACGTCGAGACAAGTGGCCGGTCGAGGCTCTGATCACTTTTGTCGGTGTCGTTAAATAGGTCCTCGAGAGGAAAAGAAGTGAAGTCTTGGCTGTGGTAGATGTTCGCTGCGTCACATCACCATCAGCCTGGTCGTACGTCGCTCGGCCATGAGGCCGCGGCGATCGACGGGCGCGCTCAGTCCGCCAGCTCCTGATTGTGGTCCAGCACCACGGTTGCCAGCTGGTCCGCCGGAGAACCCACCAATGCGTGGCGAAGAGCGCATTGCTGCTAATGCGTGGCGCTCACAGTACACTCGTCCCTTGATCTCGAAGTAGTCGTCCGCCAACACCATTTTGCAGTCTACGCACGTAAAGCATCGAGGGTGGAACTTCTTGTCAACCGGAAGTGCGCCGTTGCTGTCCGCAGATGAAGTTGTCTCGAGGTATTGACCCTCAATACCGTGGTTACAACCCGCGCACAGAGATCCGTTAGCCTCGTGATAGTGGTGCTCGCAGTATGGCTGGTTGTCGATGACGTAGAAATCGGCTGTAGCGAAAGGCTGCTCGCAAGTGCGGCATGTGAAGCACTGCTTGTGCCATCGGCCAGTCAGGCGGCCATCGGCTGCTTTCACAGACTTGCCCTCGATCGTTTTGTTGCAGCCACGGCAAACAGGCCTGATGCCAGGAGTGGTTGGTAGACGGACTGGAGGCGCGGGACGCTTGGTGTCCGGGTGCGGTGGAGGGAAGGGAGGCGCAGGAGCTCTAATCTTTGGAGGCTGAATGGTGGGCAAAGGTGACGCAGAGCGTGGAAGTCCAAAGTCGTTGGAGGTCTTCGGCGGAGGTGCGGGCTTTGTTGGAGGTGGTGACACTCGTTTATGGCGCGGGCTGGTGTTTATTTTCAACGGTACTGGCTGGACAGGCTCGGGCTCGTCATCCCAATGTTGGTTGCGTGAGATACGACCACCAAATCCAGGGTCAATAGGTGATTCATCTGGCGTGCGAAGTGCTCGTAGCATCTTTGGAGGCGTGCCCGGACTTTGCGCTTCGGGCCTGGGACGAGCGAAGTTGATCGGTTGAGGCTTCTCCGGTTGGGCACTCATCTTCTCTGGTTGCTTGAAGGTCAAGCCCGCCACGCGCATTTGCTGGTCGTCTCCGTAAAGCGCTGGAGCCTCTCTCAACGGAGAGAATGCATCGAAGCTGCTTGCAGCGCTGGTGACAGGACTCGGTCCTCCAACACTGCTGCCACCGTAAGAGTCCTTGGATCCATTCGAAGAAGAGGACGCAGACGCTGTGTGCGAAGTCTCCTGGCGGTACTCTTGCACAGCCTTGGGCACTGGTGGGGCATTTTGTAGCCGGCGGTCCAGCCTGCTTCCGTTCTGGAAAGATCCAGTCTGGAAATTTGTGTGCGTGAAAACATCAATTGACGCAACCGAGCCAGCTCCAGAGCTTGGAGGTCGTCGCTCTTGTGACATTGGCTCTGTGGCCGCGCGAGATATGCCTGGGCTAGGGTAATCCTTGTCGGCATCGTGCTGTGTTGGGAAAGTTTGGCTTCTGTCCGAGCTTTTCAACGGCAATGGTGGATTTGAACTCGAAGAGGGCGATGTCTTATCAGACAAAGCAGACAGAGGCTCTTGGCTGAAGCTATTCATGAACGTAGGAGACAAGACTTCCTGTTGTGGCCTAGCTGGTCGATGGGGCATATTACGTTTCTGTCCATCGGTTTGCGAGCGATATGAGTTGGCGGTCGGGGGTCGAGGGATTGGATCATCTCTCGAGCCGACACTCTGAGATTCACTCGGCCGCCTTGCACCTGTTGCCGTTGACAATTGCGGTGGTGCCTGCCCATTGCTTGGCTTCCTCGACCCATTGATAGGTCCACCTTGTGCAGTCGACGGTCTCTCTAGCCTGAATCCTCCTCGTGAAGGCGTCCGCTCCCCGGATGCTAGTCTCTGCCCATTACTTGTTCCAGGTCTGCTCTGTGGCTGGCCGGGGTAGAAAGGTGGGAAAGCGCAATCATAGCCGCCAGTCAGCTCTGGACTTGGTGGTCGAGGATCAAAGAGTCTAGGCATAGGGCTTGTCGCGCTTCGCAAAGGTGGTCCTGGCTTTCTGCCTGCACTACCTGCAGACCTGATGCTCGAGGCTGGTGATATAGGCGAGCGAGACGTGGAAGACAGCGGTGCAAGGAAAGGTCTGTTGGCAGCATCGGGGTTGATTCTAGGAGGTGGCGGCCTCATGGGCTTCGACATGGGCCCATCTTTGCCAATTGTGGGTGCCCTCACTCGCGTCACGGGCAATGTTGGCTGTGTGGTGTAGTTTGTGTCCTTTGGCGGACTCTCTGGAGGCGCATCGACTGGGCTGAGAGTATATGGGTTGTCCAGTCGCGTGATGGAAGTTGTGGCGGTTGTCTTCTCGCAGACGTGTTCTCCCATTGCCGCGATCTCGATTTGATTTCCGCAGTCCGAGCATGTTATGGACGGGAGGAAGCTCGCTGGTCTCATGCCGCCGGCGGCCAGTGTCGCTGCGAGCGGCATTTTCGCAAGTTCGTTGTTGTAGTCGGCGGCGTCCAGGCAGCGCGTTCTAGAGCTGAGCACCACGACGCCAGAATGTTTACCAGTCTCCAGGCATAAGGGGGCCGCGTGGGTGCGTGCAATCCGTGGTTCAGGAGGTAGGTGGTTGGTTGAGAATTATCTGCCACGAGGCGTCTCCGCAGTCAAGCTCTATATCCAGCTAATGCTATGGACTGGGCGGCGAGACAGGTGCAGGCGTGAAGAAACGCTAACAGTGACAAACAGAGACAAGACGCAGGAGTGAAGAGTCGCGATGAGACGGACGGGCGAGACAAGGAACGTGCAGTGAGCTTGGTAGTAGTGAGTAGCTACGGTAGCAGTGGTTGATCGGTAGCTGGACACTCCAGGACGAAAGAGGCAAGGGCATCAAGGTGAGGGAGACACGCCGCGGTTAGCAAATGGTAGCATTGTTACTTTGTTGGGGTCTCGACGGGTGTGGACGAACTGGCGCTTGCAGGGAGTTGTTGGCGTGTGCCCAAGAGGGAATAGACGACGGTGCCAGAGCAGTTGAGCTTGTGAAATTAGGTGGACCATGCTCGCATGCCCCTGGCGCGCATATAGCCAAGCACGTGCATTCGAGATTGCCTCAGGCGGGTGTTGATGCTGGGTGTGTTGGCGGTGGTTCATAGCTCATACTACAGCGCGTGTGTCTCCGCAGTGTATGATGGTCACAATCAATAAGGCCAGACATGGCGTGTGTGTTCCGGCGATGGTGGCGGCGCCCTCGATGCAGCGTTGAAGCTGTATCCTGCAAAACCACGCCCGAAGAGCGTCGATAGTGCCAGATGCAGCCATACTAGCGGCCGCCGCACGCTCCAGGCGATAAGAACCCTTTTACCCTTTCTCCTGCACATCACCTTTTCGTCGAGCAAGACGGCAGCGCCAGACGAGTCAGGCCTAGGCGTTCACGAGCTTGGCCTCAAGAGGCAACCATGCGCCTGAGAATCCTGTTGCCGCCGCGCGACAACCAATCTCAGAGGCGAGCGTCGAGGCCGTGTGATGCCGCTGGTGGCAGTTCTCGGGCACGCCTGCCGACTGGTCCGCGAGAGTGAATAATGGCGGTCGACCTGCTCATATATAATTGAATGGCTGTCATTTTAAAGGATGCGCCCGCGCCTCCTACTGGCTGCTGGGCATATGAGGGCTTGATGATGTCTGCACGCGCATTATCACGCACCTGTGGGTCTAAGGAATCAAGGCCAGCATGGAGACATCACAAGCTTAAAAGTGCACGCGACATGTTCGTGAGCAGGGAAGGCTTCGGCAACCCCGCGAAGAGCAATCGATCGTGGTATATGAAACACTAGCTGCCCTCCGTTACACTGCCTTTCGATGGTAGCGAACGTTCGATAGCGCTTGACGTCTGTCATGTCGCCATAGGAGGTAACAATGGGAGGCGTAGAAGGTACAAGTACCGGTACAATACATCATCGTTACCGCTGTCATCGAACTCTGACGACTCATTCTGGGGCGTCTTCTCTTGAATCAAGATCCTGCTCTTGTGTCAGAACCACAGGAATTTGGTCAGAAGGTCCCAGTGAGCCAGTGGAGGGTCTTGACGCTATGACTCGGCCTATACCCACATATGAGTACTTCACTCCTTTCGTGCGCGCCTTCCTGCGGCTGCGGCGATCATAATGCTGGTTGATGAAGGGCTTGCGTGTCTGCCATCACGTGCATGAACTAATGGCTTCGCAAAATCACCGGCTGTAGTGCTGCGCTACGAAGTGATCACGAAGCTCTCAAGAACCCTGGTCTGTTTGTTTGCAGCTATATCTGTATCCATATCGTAGATACAGTCTGTGCTAGCGGGGATTTCGGTTTAATATGTACCAAACGGTCTAAACTGGAGGCGTGCCCACTGCAACATGGTAGCACGCCCGTGCTAGAGGACTTCTCTTTTAAACAATTGTTGTTCGAAATCCCATTGGACCAAAATTCATACTTTTGCGCCTCTTAAGTGCTGCGTATGTTGTAGTCCCCAGGCTCCAGATTATCCAGATCAACAGTAGGGCGCCTTGCGCCGCACGTCCATCGCCAAGCTGTTCCCTGGGAAGCATCGAGTCCTTCTGCAAATGATCTCATCCGCTTTCAGAGGCGTCTTGCAAAGAGAGAAAATGCTCAATGGCCACCTCTAGCCTGGTAAAGCTCCGATAAAGCACAAGCTATACTTGCGTATCTCTCGCGTCTTGTAAGAGGTAATCGCCAAAGACTCGAGACGCGCCAACGAAATTATTCGCCTTTCAGTTGATCTTGACCCTGACGCCCTTGACGACGTACGCTCCCAAAAGCTTTCCAGTAACAGCACCAATGTACAAGCCAGCAATGATCGTGATCGGATATTTTTGCCACTCGCGATCCCAGTCCAGAGGGATTGGCACTGCGCCAGCCCATGCGCCGACCAACGCGCCCAATGTCATGCCATACACCTCATCCAGGGGTAGCTGGAGGCTTGCAGCTTGCATCCAGACCTTGATATCGAGGCCATGCACGTAGAACAGTTGCGGAGTTGTGAGGAGGCCAAGGTGTAGGGAGAGCAGGATCGTGTGCGCTTGGTGGGTGGTGAGCGGCGCGCCGAAGAAGATGACGAGGAGGAAGACGGCGGGGACGGTGAGAGTGATGGTGAGGATGAGTGAGAGGAAGGCGGGCTATAATTATGGTCAGATCATTTCTTGTAAGCGTATTGTGTAGTGTTCTCAAGACATACCACAGCTCTAGCTCCAAAGTCCTGGGTCGGCTTCGATTGCTTCTTCCACTTTTGCTTAGGTGGTGGAGGTGCCTGGCCAGTCGATGGGAGGCACAGGAAGCAGTAGACCAGCTGGATGATTATCACCAGAGGTGCAAGCCTCACCAGTGTCCTGATCGGGTCCTGGACGAGGCTATTGAAGCTCAGGACGAGGCCAGACAGCAGGACGGCAGCGTGCACATTGGATGCCAGGAAGGAGTAGTCATCGTGGAGGATCTCGATGGGTTTGGCGGGTGGCAGCACAACAGGCGCAGGCTTTGAAGCCGGGATTGGCTTGATGCCAGGTGTAGAGCTCATTTTGGGTGTGGTGCTGTACGAATGGTTGTTTGAGGTGTTGATCGCGCGTCGAGGGGGACTTTTCGTGTTCGGTCTTAGACGGCTTTAAATCTACCATAGCTTTGTTTCTCCCACGAGATGCTACATGTCCTCCTTTCTACTCATCAACTCACATCCACCAAAATGATTGATAGCTGCCGAAACGAGGGTATATTGCCACTTGGTATCTTTGTCAATGGAACACATCGAAATGGCTCACATGGCTTCATTTCGTCAGGCATATCTCGAGCACAGACCGAAAAACTGCAACCGGTTCCATCAAGGTCAAAAGATGAGAATAATACTGGAAAGACCACCACTCACCACGCGGCACGACACACTACTACACTACAATGCCGATACTATCAAGATGGAACACTAACGCTTGATCCATGGATTATAGCGATAGCTGTGAGACATCGTCCTGTTGTACAGCTCTTGCACGTATATTTGCATACGGCTTCACGATCAGATTATCGTTTATGCTGAGCTGCTGTGCTTACGCATCGAACTGTGATTCTACGGATTACCAATGAGGCACCACTGCTGTCATACATGAGCTCGAAATCGCTCTTTGAGCTTTTACATTCTGGTATGTACTTAATGGGTTTACTCCTTCTACAACCTCAAAAACAGGCTCATTGGGCCAGCGACTCCGATCTCAATGTGCTGTTGGGATCAAGGTATGGCGCCTCACCGATACCGACAGCGCGATGGCCAAATCGCTCACCCAGTCCTTCGTAATCGAATGTCGCAGTGTGGAATGCGCTGCGGTTGTCCCAAATTGCTAAATCACGATATCAGTACTTATTCATGGGAGTGTCTTCGTGCTTGGAGCTCACCGATGTCATTCTCATTCCTCCACTTGAAACGAACAGTCAAATCATGAGAGTCGTGTATCCGTTTCTTGAAGAGCGCAAGAAGCTCATCAGACTCTTGCGAGTCCAGCTCGTTGATGTATTTGGGGAAGGGACCAATAGCGAACAAGCTCTTCCATCCTGTGACCGGGTTGGTGCGCACCACAGGATGAACCGCGCTCAGGTGGGCGCCAGAGTTTTCCGGTGCGCCTCGTGGTCCTTCATGTATCTTGACCTGTTCAGGATTCGCCGCAGCAGCTTTCGTGAACGCTTCGCCACTGAATGTCGCTGTCAGGCTTTCGAGGAATTTGCGGTATGGCTCGGAGAACCTGGAATGGAAGGGTTAACAACAACTTCGAAATTGATGCTTGGCCTGCTAATGTTACTGACCGATCATACAGCTCATATCCTGAAGCCCATAGCGTGTCGCCGCCAGAGCTTGGCAATTGTGTGAGACGCAGGGAGGTATAGTCGGCAGGCTTCGGTTCGAATTGGATGTCAGAATGCCACTGCGCACTGTCGTAACGGTGCTTCCGGCTCTGGAGCTCGTGCTTGAACATCTTCTTGCGTGAAAGCGAACTGATTGTTGAGATCTCTGCGTCGCCGACACCGAATTCATTGGTGTTGTTGAGCACTGGGTGGATGTGAAGAGTCGAATCTTTCGGCTTTCCACTCAGCAGACCCAGCTTGTGAACGAACTCTTTCTGAAGGGCATCGGTGAGATTGTCTTGCGCGCGGAAGAAGACCACACCACGTTGCGAAACTGGAGGGGCTATTAGATGAATGTTCATAAAGTACTGCCTTCTGGAATGCTACATACTTGTGATGGCGACGTCCCGGAGTCGTTCATCAGCGTTCTCGCCATTGAGCAGGTCGTCAACGATGTTGACATCGAAGAACTCCCGACCAATCACCGGGGTAGTATCCTCATGCTTGAATTGGTCCAAAGCACCAGATAGCTTCAAGGGCTCTGGGTAACGTTGCTGAGTTGCCGCTTTGTTCAAAGCAGAGACCTCATGGTCGCCATGATCCTCGATGATTGCTGGAGCCATGTTGTTCAGGTATGATGAAAGTTATGCCAAACTTCAAGTGTAGTATCAACTGGGATGATCAAAGAAATTCGGGCAAGACAGCGGTATCTATGTCTTTAGGTTATCGGCTTGTATTGATTGCATCTGCCTCGGGAGCTCTTTGCAGTAGGTGGGGTGGCTGTATCACGCAATTGAGCATTGCAGTGACACCAAACGTCCACAAGGAACCTTGAACAACCAAGCGAATCACACAGCACCGTCGTATCTACAATATGCCGATGAGCCGTTTCTTCAGAAAACAGTCTATCAATTGCAATAAACGCCGGGTTTTGACTGGAAGGAAGCTGGATGACAACTCCAAAACCCCAACCCTAAAACACAATCAGGACCACATGCATCTATCTAGAAGATCAATTGCTACACCGGAGCTGCACATGGTGCTGATGCAACCAGTATATAGGCCTCAGTTTGTTCTTGCGACGAATGATATGATGTGATTCTCGATGAAACTATAGTCCAGTCTTGGTTTAAGGGCTGTGTGTATCAACAAGGCTCGAATCCTGTTGCGAACGATAACATCATGACTACGACACAGACCTGAGGAGTGTTATCAACCGGACGACCAACATATGCACCAGATAATGGAAAGACGTGTACACGGCAGTTGAGAATGGCATGCTATTCTCCCTATGCCGAAGACTGTGCGTTTACAAACTCGTTAACTGAGAGGCTCAGAGGGCTATCTCGATCCCTGCGTATGAAAATGATGTTGTCGAATACCGCAGGCACTATCGATTGCATCTCACGGGTAAGCATCGTTCTGACGTTGATATTTGAAGCTATCAGTATGTAAATTTGGTATGGTTGTTGAGGGGGTTACCACAACCCAAACCCAACTATGAGAGATGCCTGGGCACGGAGGCATCAAGACGGCAGCCGCTCGTGTCAACGTAACGATTCTGATCTGTATTAGCAATCAAGATAACCAAGATAGTACTCAATAATTTATTTCCATAGCCATTGTCTACCTGAATCAGTCCTACGGCGAACTTATCTGTATGCCGAGATATGTCGTGCTGGGAATGCGGTTCTTTAGCGTAATCACGCCACATGGCGTGATAGCCCAAACCCCATGTTACGCTCCTAATCTTGCGAATTAGCTGCAAGGAAACATGGTGACATGATGCGAGTACACCATGCTACAAGCATCTGCATTTTCTCCGTTGTCGCAATCATCGGTGCATCGCACGTTGCCTGCGTGGAAACAACGTGTTGCCCCGCTCGTCTTCAGCCGTGATCGCCACCTCAAGTGCTTGGCTAAGGCGATTTTATGTCGTGATCTGCTGCCATTCGCTAACCTTGTTGTCGTGATCCAACAATCAATTGGAGGACAAGGTAGGGGCAAGTTCAGAGTGAGGTGAGGTTGCCGCTGATCGATAAGTCACCTCTGCCGGCTTACCGACTCTGAGTTTATATACAGTGCCGTTGAGTCCTACCACTTTCTCGGGACTCTCTGCATCTATTAGTTTCACCCATCCATCGTATACCACGCTGTTACCAATAGTTCCATCATACACCCATAGCAAACATGGCTCCAGGACTTGTCGAAACTCTGCCTGATCGAACAGGTGACGGCAAAGCTACCGACATCTACAAGAAAGACAAGCTGCAGAACGGCAACTCCAAGGAGGCTTTCGCCCAGGGCACCAAGTCCACCAACTATGATGTCGAATTGAACGGTACCGAAGGCCACGCACCTGCAGCCTACCCGAACTACTTGCCTTACTGGGACGACACCAAGTATCCTCCGTACGAGCTCTTTGAGGAGGTCGAGCACGGCAAAGATGCAGACCCCAGCTTCCCCAGCCTTCTCAAGGGCGCGGAAGTGCACGATGTTACCGCGAACATCGGCGCCGAAGTCAAAGGCGTTCAGCTCTCCAAGCTCGACAAGGCTGGAAAAGACGAACTCGCACTGTTTGTCGCTCAGAAGAAGGTCGTCGCTTTCCGCGACCAAGACTTTGCATCTCTGCCAATCAGCGAGGCGCTTGAGGTCGCCGAATACTTTGGCCCGTCTCACATTCACCCGGCCTCTGGCGCACCGAAGGGCCACCCCAAGGTCCACATCGTGCACCGCTCAGCGGCAGACACCACAGCTGCCGATTTCTTCGAGGAGCGCACAAACAGCATCACCTGGCACAGTGACGTGACCTACGAGAAGCAGCCTCCGGGCACCACCTTCCTTTACTTGCTTGACGGCCCTACCGCAGGAGGTGATACCCTCTTCGCCAATTTGGCGGTGGCCTACCAGCGTCTGTCGCCAGAGTTCCGCAAGCGTCTGCACGGCCTCAAGGCGGTGCACTCTGCGCACGAGCAGGCAAACGCTGCTCTGGCGCGCGGTAGCATCGTCCGTCGCGAACCCATCGCCAGTGTCCACCCACTCGTCAGGACTCACCCTGTGACTGGCGAGAAGGCGCTGTTCGTCAACCCTCAGTTCACTCGCAGAATTGTGGGCTTCAAGAAGGAGGAGTCCGACTACCTGCTCAACTTCTTGTACCAGCACATTGCCCTCGGCGCAGATCTTCAAGCGCGTTTGAAGTGGGAGAAGAACACTGTGATTGTCTGGGACAACCGTGTGACTGCGCACACTGCGATCCTTGATTGGACGGACGGACAGAGACGCCATCTGGCGAGGTTGACGCCTAGAGCTGAGCAGCCGTACGAGACACCTTTTGAGGGTGATGCGTAGTGGCTTGAGATCTGGTGATTTTTCTTTTCCATTCGTTTTTCTCTATAGGATACCATGACAGAACATGAGGCATGAATTAGCAACAGTATGTGTTTTCTCAAAAGCGTACCCAGTAATCAGTGTCATCCTGTGCCCTGTATTTGTATTGTGAAATGTATGTTCGACGAGCGGCGCTGAGATAAAACTAAAGTCCTCCGTACTCATGTTTCATTCGCTGGCCATTACATTTACGTTCACCGTCATGTCTGCAGATGTCAAGGAGCACGTGTGGCGGGAGGCTGAAGTGCCGTCGCCAAGCTAGGCCGTCTTTGACGTCGTTCGTCCAGCAAGCAAGCAAGCTCCATCTGTGCTCCGGGGCCATCAAGCTCGCCGACGCAGCAGCCATCGCCAACGTCTCTCGTACCCATCGAGCGCCTCCACCAGGCCTCACACCCACCCGCGACACATACTCGGCGATAGTATAGCAGCACTACGCCGCAGACGCCAGCGCACCAACTCAGAACCCAAACCACGCAGGCAGCAGACCTACAGCCACCATGGCCGGAGACGAGGTAGACCCGCGGATGATGTCCGTGAAGCCGCGCCTGCGCTACAACACCATCGGAGGTGTCAATGGCCCGCTGGTCATTCTGGAGAACGTACGCATGCATTGCATTTTTATGGGAATCAAGAGGACGTTTCGCTGACCGCAGGGATACAGGTCAAATTCCCCCGTTTCAACGAGATCGTGTCGCTTACGCTGCCCGATGGCTCTGAGAGGAGTGGTCAGGTTCTGGAGGCCAGAGGTACGCGCAGTGTGGATACAAGATGCTGGGAATATATGTTGATTTTGAATTAGGCAACCGTGCCGTCGTGCAGGTGTTCGAAGGCACTTCCGGTGTCGACGTCAAGAAGGTGAGCGCACCCAGTATATGCATGCATGGGCACAAGAGAACACCATCTAATGTGAGACTAGACCAAAGTCGAGTTCACTGGCCATAACTTGAAGCTCGGAGTGAGCGAGGACATGCTGGGTCGTGTCTTCGACGGTTCTGGTCGCGCCATTGACAAGGGCCCCAAGGTCCTTGCTGAGGACTACCTCGACATCAACGGTTCGCCTATCAACCCCTACTCGCGTGTCTACCCCGAGGAAATGATCTCCACCGGTATCAGTGCTATCGACACCATGAACTCGATCGCCCGTGGTCAGAAGGTCCCTATCTTCTCTGCTTCTGGTCTTCCTCACAACGAGATTGCCGCACAGATCTGTCGCCAGGCTGGTCTCGTCCAACACAAGGGCAAGGGCGTGCACGACATGCACGATGACAACTTCTCCATCGTTTTCGGTGCCATGGGTGTGAACTTGGAGACCGCCCGTTTCTTCACCAAAGACTTCGAGGAGAACGGATCTATGGAGCGTGTCACCATGTTCACCAACTTGGCAAACGACCCTACGTAAGTCGGCGACATCATTTCTCATCTGGAATGCACACTAACAGCTATGGCAGCATCGAACGTATTATCACCCCTCGTCTCGCTCTTACAACCGCCGAGTACTACGCCTACCAGCTCGAGAAGCACGTCCTCGTCATTCTTACTGATCTGTCGTCCTACTGTGACGCTCTTCGTGAGGTCTCCGCTGCCCGTGAAGAGGTTCCTGGTCGTCGTGGTTACCCTGGTTACATGTACACTGATTTGGCCACCATGTACGAGCGTGCCGGTCGTGTTGAGGGTCGCAACGGCTCCATCACCCAGGTTCCTATTCTGACCATGCCTAACGATGGTAAGCCTAAAAGCACAGCCTGACGCCATCTGACATGCCACTAACACAGTCACCAGATATCACTCACCCCATTCCCGATTTGACTGGTTACATTACTGAGGGCCAGATCTTCATTGACCGTCAGCTCCACAACAAGGGTATCTACCCGCCAATCAACGTCCTCCCCTCGCTCTCGCGTCTAATGAAGTCTGCCATCGGCGAGGGCCACACACGCAAGGACCACGGTGATGTCTCCAACCAGCTTTACGCCAAGTACGCCATTGGTCGTGACGCCGCATCGATGAAGGCTGTCGTCGGTGAGGAGGCTCTCTCCAACGAAGACAAGCTCTCGCTCGAGTTCCTCGAGAAGTTCGAGAAGACATACATCAACCAGGGCGCGTACGAGAAGCGCACCATCTTCGACGGTCTCGACCAGGCTTGGGATCTGCTCAGAATCTACCCCAAGGAGCTGCTCAACAGAATCCCCAAGAAGGTCCTTGACGAGTTCTACCAGAGGAAGGGCAAGGCCAACAAGGGCACTCGCGACACCGATGACGACGAGGAGGAGCAGCAGCAGCAGCAGGAGAGCTTGATCTAAGCAATATTTGATTAGGCGAGTTGGAGAGAGATGGTGTGAGTTTGCGTTTTCATGGGTGTTACTAGGTCTTGTAGATATCATTTGCAATCACAGCGAGCTTGTTATAGAAAGTCATTTTGTGGGAGGTTTCAATGAGGAATGATTTGCTGGCGAGGCTTTGATATTCTTGTGGTCGAGTATGGTGGTCGCGTATGAATATACGTCCAGGATAGCGAACTGCAGAGCTGATAGTTGAGTATGGGCGTGGTCCGATTTGTCAAGCACTAGCATGAAGATACCTTAGGTACCGCCCAAGCTTGTTATGTAGTGTGAAAATTACTACGAAGCGCTAGTTATTATTGAAGGCTCTAGACCTGCCATTGAGATGCGCATACATATGATTGTGCTATTCCTCAAATTCGTAATGATGTGCAAGGCTCTCGTGAGAGAAACATTCGTGAGAGCTGGTGAGATGGGGCCCGTCGATCCTGCACCTTTTTCTGTGAAGACGGTAATACTTGATAAGTTACCGTAGCGAATGTATTAACGCCGTAGGTCACTGAGATGCGGTTGATGAAGTGACCAGAGTTGCACGCAAACTCATGGGTAGGTATGAACTGTAATGATAAATATAGCTTTCATAGCATGAGCGCGTGAGCCCCGTCGCGTATTTTATGAACTGCCATCAAGTTCCTGGCGCGTCGTTCTGGAAAATGGGCGGCGTTGATATCACGTCGAGATGTTGAATTGAAGATTGGAGACAGTTATTGGCATGAAGAAGTAGTTGATTAATCAGGTATTAACTATTCAAGAGGTTTTGTCTCCTTGTTATAAGGATACATTACGTGCAGCACATTTGATCTAATCTGAGAAACAAGTCAGCAAACATGTCCTATCGTAGCAGATTTGATAGTGACAAGGTGTGTTTGGTGCTGGTGTGTCAGACATCCAAGGAAGATAATGCGCTCATCGGCCGTCTAAATTAGGTTCTTGGCGACGGCTCGCGTGGAAACTGCGAATGTGGAAGGTTTTTCATCCTCCAGCAGGGGGGATACCTCTTGCAAGAAGAGGCAGTGTAGGAAGTGGTGTGCGCTTACCATTATGGATGGTGCCTCCTCTCTTCACGTTCGGATCCGAGGGAGGCTGTTTTTTTTGTCCGAATTTTTCTGTCCGACTAGCATCGGAGCTTAGTCGGGCTGATCGCAACAAGACGAAGCGGGTGAAGAGGTATTATCGAACAGACTAGAGCTTCAACGCAGTTAGCGACTCGATCATCTTTGACTTGATAGCGCAATGATGTGGTTGGTGTAATGTCAGACAAAAGTTACTGGCAAGTATACATCCGCCCTGCGAGAGGCAGACGAAAAGACAAGCTTCTTCATGGTCGAATCAGTTGGGAAAAGAAGACGTTTATATGATTGTCATCTTTCGGTGGGTGCAGGCGGATTGAAGAGATAGTGCAGACATACCTATTGGGACCTTGCGCGCCTCGCTCGACGGTGCGTACCGACATCTGCAGTGCAGCAGATCGTGCGAGGCGCGCTGGTGGTGTGTCGAAAGTAGAAGAGAGTTGGATGTTGTGATGAAGAAGTTATCTGCAGTCCCAAGAGAGAGACTTTTTGTAGGACAGAAGCTACGGCGGGGCGGGAGACGGGCGGCAAGCGCACGGGCCCAAAGACGAGGAGGGAGCCACAGGGACGGGAGGTGGTCGCAGGTCGCAGGAGCGAGAGAGAGATGGGGTGCTGCTCCTCTTGAGTTGCGCATCCGCAGCAGCAGCAGCAGCAGCAGCACCACCACCACTGCCCTCCCACCCCTCCCCTCCCCTCCCTCCCCCCTGTCACTGCTTCTCAATTCCGCTCCGCTCTCTCTATCCATCCATCCCGTACGGTTGTGTGTGTGCGCGAGTATTCGCACGCGCTGCTGGTATCATATCCATCCTCGCCAGACTTGCTCCGATTGGGCACAGACCCATCAGACCAACCACACGACGACGCGACCATCGCGCCCCGACGACGTCCCTGCCCTACTATACACCGCATCCTCTCTGCCTTTCGCGCCGACTCCATTCACCAGCCGGCACGCACGCTGCGATCCACGCCGTCTGCCTTCGCTGCTCGACGCTCTGCAATCACGTGTTGTCGGGAGCCACCTATGCTGCCGCTGTAACATACTCGTTGGCTTATGCATCACACACACCGCATCGCTACACTCGCGCGATCTCCAGCAGGGCCGAGGCCGGGTCCAACGGGCTAGATCGAGTGAATCCGCACACGCGTTCTACCCACTCGACACCGATTCGCATTCGTACACATACTACGCGACAGCAAAATGATGGCGGCATACCCGCCCGGAAACAGTATGCACCCGGGCATGCCCCACGGCCACCCTGGAATGGCGCCGACACCAAATCAGCACATGGGACAGCAGATGCAGATGCACGCCGGTGTATCTGGGCCTCCTCACGTTAGCCAGCCCGGCGCTATGATGGGCATGCAACCCGGAGCCGTCGGAGGCATGCAGCCAGGTGCCGGAGGAGGAATGGGAAATCAGCACCCTGGAGCTGGGATGGGCATGCCAGGTCAGGGCATGGGAGGCCAGAACATGGCTGGCGCACAAGCCGCCATGCACATGACTCCTCAGCAGCAGCAACAATTCATGCAGCAGCAGCAGCTTCAACAGGCCAGCGGCAACCCGGCCATGATGGCTCAGCTTCAGCAGCAGCAACAACACATCATGCGCCAGAGGATGATCCAGCAGGCACAGGCAATGGGAATCCCTCACCAGCAAATGCAGCAGATGAACCCACAGCAGTTGCAAGCGTTGATGATGCAGCAACAGCAAAATCAGCAAGCATTTCAAAACAACCAGCAGCAGCAGATGAACCCTGTGCAGCTGCCAGCCCACCTCGCTCAACAGCAATTGCAGGTGCGACAGCAACAACAACAAGCCCAGCAAAGTCAACACCAAGCCATGATGCAGCAGCAGCAAGCCCAACAGCAGCAGCAGCAACAGCAACAGCAAGCCCAGCAACAACAGGCACAGGCACAAGCTCAGCAGCAACAGCAGCAGCAAGCCCAGCATCATCTGGCCATGCAGCACGCGAACTCACAGCAAAGCAACCAAGGACAAGCCGGTCCACCTGCACAGCCCGGCCACCCAGGTCAGATGCGACCAGCATCGAGAATGCAGAATCCGAACGAGCAGAACCAAGCTCCGCAGCCACCGCATCCTCAGTCAACCCCACAACAGAGCCAAGCTGCACCGCCGCCCCAGCTCCAGCAACAGCAGTCGCAGCAGGGTTCGCAGCCAACTCCGCAATCGACACCTCAGCAAGCCAGAGACCAGCAGAGTGCACCGCCTCAGCCGCAACCTGCCCAGCAGTCACAACAGACATCCCAACCTCAACAGCCCCAACAGCCCCAGGCCCAACAGCAACAACAGCAAGCCCAGCAGCAGCAGCAACAGCAGCAACAGCAGATGATTGCTCAACGCCAGCAGCAAATGGCGTTGTTGCAGCGTGGCCAACAGCTTCAGCAGCAGAGGATTCTGGCTGCCCAACAGGCCGCACAGCAGACTCAACAATCGAATGGGCAATATATACTGCGCCTGCTGCAATTCTCAGACGGTCTTAGCAGTTTCTGCCAGCAAGAGGGCGAGAGAGATGGACGAAGCCTGCCTGCCTGGGCGGAGTTCATCGATCGTCAATTCCTCCCTGAAGGTCGCTTGATTTGGGCACCGTACGAGCTCCATAAGAAGGTCGAGATTCCCAAAGCGAGCCTGCCACGCTTCTTCTGGATGTACTTTGACACTGGCGCGGATCGACTACGACTACACACGGAATACGGAACCGAAACAATGCTAGCAGACGGACGTTGCCGACTTGTCTGTAAAAATGCCACGCTTACAGTATCTTATCCAAACGGCGCACGCGTCGAAATGAGCGGACCTTTGACTGTGTTGTATGGCAGCAACGGAAGCCTGATTGAAGGCATGGAATTCCAGATGACAAAGTGCGAGGAGCACCTATCGAGGACAGAGGTGGAAAAAGTCTTGACTAATTTGAGCCCAACTTTGTCGAACAAGCAAAGCCCAAAGATGACCAAAGGCAAACTGCCCAAGGCACAGCA
>Ga0265797_10001709_pt1 | contig 38344 bp, 31 predicted proteins | sample P2T30metagenome_FD_192433 | JGI IMG/M metagenome (GOLD analysis project Ga0265797, IMG submission 192433) | Plant litter microbial communities from East Loma Ridge, Irvine, California - P2 T30 | ecosystem: Environmental > Terrestrial > Plant litter > Unclassified | place: USA: California...
AACTCACGTTAGTGTTTCACAAAATACTGGCATGGATCATTAAGGGCAGATTGTTAAGATAGGGTTCTGGCTTAGAACCCCAAAGAACCACATCGTAGGAGGTATTAGATACCGTCGAGAAGAATATCAATAGCAGCTTTAATCTCTGTACGATAGATAGATGCATTGCAGAACACAGCCCCCAAAGCACGAGCGGGAATGCTCGCCATTTCATGCGTCATTACGGCATATTCCTTGTCATCAGTCAGTCTGATAAGCGGAACCAGCCGTTCAGGGCGCGTGCTGCTCGGGTACTTTTCAACAGGCAGCAAGGGGATCACAATCCTGCGGTTCAACTGGCCGATAATATCGCTGGTAACATCGAGCAGCATGGGATAGACGGCGCTTTTCCCGGTATTACTGTATACAGTGAACTGCATTCTTAAAATGTCCTGTACTCATCGCTGAAACAACCGTGTTCATCGTGAAAGCGGTTTAGAGCTTCCAGCGCTTCGCTGTTTTCCTCCTGCCATTTTTTTGCCTCGTACTTACGCAGTTCAGCGTCGAGGGCCGTGGTCAGGGTAGCACTGAGATTAATTCCGGCCTCACGCGCACGGCTGAGTAAGTCACGTTCTACGGTCATGGTAACGCTTTGCGTTGCTCGTTGTGTTAAAGCCATAAATACCCCACGTTATATTCCGTGTAATTAACACTGCTAATCACACGGAATATAACACAGGAAAACAATTTTGCGGGAGTAATTGCTTAACGTGAGTTTTCGTTCCACTGCGCATTAGCCCCCGTTTACAGCAGCTATGTGATAAACATCTAACGCTGTCGCGCGCAGCTAAAATCCTGAACCTCAGGGCCCGTCAGGTGCAACGACTTCTCAGCCGCTATTAGACTTACGGCGGCTGGCAGACTGTCAAAGCTAAAACGCGGCAAGCCCGCAAACAATAGTGCCCCTGATGAGTTGCGATTTAAAATTCTGACGCTGCTACGTGAAAAGTAAAGCGATTTTGGTCCTACGCTAACTGCCTAGGAGCATCTCGGACTTCACAGCATCAGGATTTCCATTGAGACGCTGCGCAGCAGGATGATCGCTGACGGTCTCTGGGTCCCTACTCGCGGCGTAAGCCACGGGTGTATCAGCCTCATTAGGATCCCGAGGATTTGCACCATCCGGCAGACATAATGTCTGAAGAACACCATAATAAATTTGTCTGGCAGGTCCAGCATAAACTCCCGACATCGCTGATATTCCAATATGCTATAATGACATATATCATTGAATGGAATGGTAAAAAAATCTGCATCGGCGGTGAACGATTCACGGTCAACAAGTATCCGGACGGCAGAATCGTCTTCCGGTATGCGCGCAGGCGCGTTCAGAAATGCGTACTTGAGGAGCTAAGAGCCATGAACCCGGTGCTGGTCAGCCCTTAGGACTTTATTCCCAGCTGAAGTGATGACATCTTTCCCCTGCCCGCTTTGGGTGGCGGCAATAAAAAGGTGGATGCACGAGTGAAGATAAATCTTTAATACTTCTGCGTGACCAGCTTCGGGCAGACCTCATTGAAGCGCATCTTGCGAGGGATATCTCGCTCGATGAAGCCGCCGAATCGATTGAACTGAGCCGCCGGCAATGTCGTCGCTTGGTTGAGTTGTATCGCGAAGGCGGCCCGGAAGAACTGATTAACGAGCGTCGTGATAAACCCAGTAACTCATTTGAAAGACGACCTGAAAGCTCAGATGGTAAATCTCATCCGCACCCCTGCCCTAGTATAAGCCTGACTGGCGCATGGCGGTTACTCAATGCCGTCTTCGGGCTGAGCATCTCAAAGCAAACCGTCTGAAAGCTGATGTCACGTTCTGAGTGGTTTTTGCTGTACTGAGCCATCGCTCAACCATTGGCTGATTGAAAGGGCGCCTGATAACCCCTCGAAGGGCTTTTCCCGTGTCTTCGTAGTGTGTCCCACCGATAGTATGCGTGTCGTCGGCTATTATGCCTTGTCCACCGGCAGCGTGGTCCACGCAGGTGTTTCATCCAAAATGCGCCGCAATGTGCCCAACCCCATCCCTGTCATTATTCTCGGGTGCCTGGCGGTGGACGCGGCTTTTGCCAGTCAGGGCCTTGGCAGCGATCTGCTTTACGATGCAGTGAAACGCTCTTTGAACGTGGCGATGCATGCAGGCGCGAAAGCCATTCAGGTTCACGCACTGAGTGATGCAGCGCGTGACTTTTACATTAAATGGGGCTTCGCACCTTCGCCGGTTGCAACACATATCCTTTTCCATCCACTCGATGTCAAATAGCAGTAATGCCATAGCGTATGGACCAGTACGATTGCAGTTCCTGTTTGTAGTCTCATCCCCATGCCCTGGCCGCACTTTCTAACCCCTCTGAAGATTGATTCCTATCGAGGTCACCCCAGAAAGCGATGGTTTTTACACTAACCAAAAAAAGAAGAGCTTCAGGCGCTTTTGTTCGATCTTCGTCGCAATGCTGGCATCAACATTACACAGGTTGCGGAGCGCATGGGTATTACACAGCCAGCAGTAAGTAAGTAAGTCAGAGAAAAATGCCAGTAAAGCAAGCTTATTAACACTGAAGCGATACGCGGCTGCGTGCGGAGCATCCATTAAAATTGTCATAGGATGATCGTGTTTTTACACAGAATTGACTATAGGGGAAATCACGCTAAGCGCTGAGTAATCCTCAGTAATGGGCGGGTAAAACAAGACAGGCAGAGATACATGTTCCACTGATTATTCCACCAATTTAATGAGATCGCCTCTATGCCTGCTCGCTCCTTATGCCATAAGTTTTTCCGGGGTGATCCGGAACCGTTTCATTATTTACCAGAATGACGTCGCCTTCCTCCGCCTCCATAAACTGCTTCAGGATAAATGCGATAATTCGCACTCGCTTTCTGTCCCAACAACGTACAGAACAAGCAAAAAGGATCCAGCCAGGAGATCTTTGGCAAACCCTGATGGACATATCAATTTAGCTGATGCCCGGATATTTAAAAGCAGCCTCAATAGAACATGCCATCCCAATGCAATAATGTCTGGCGTTAGCCGAAAAGATAAAGCTTGAATTATAACGTTAAATGAAGCCCACTAACGCAGGTTTTATGGACTAATAATTTTCATTTTTAATGTTACATGGGTAACTCACTTAAGGTCATTGACGGTTCAATTTTCTTATACAGGCATGAGCCGGCACGCCAGAAACGTCCATTCATATCCTATTCTGTCTTTAAGATGAGTAAAATTTTATTAACGGATTGGCTCATTAGCGTGTCGATAAAGTGATTCAGCCCTTCTATTCATCTTTGCTACTGACATACAAATCCAGGTTCATTTGCATCTATGTAACGTTTCGAGTCATCAAACCATTCGGTTATGGGTTCAAAGTAGGTAAATTTCTTCCAGATAATCCGCAAGGTGGCTGGAGTTGATGCCGGATAACCGCCGCGCAGATTCCTGCGCCTAGCCGGCACCCTTACGCGCGGAGATGCACGATAGTTTAGCTCACCATATCGTTGCACAGGCGCCCGCTCTCTTTCAGGTCGAGCGACTTGGTCCAGCGACAGTAATAAAATGTTTCGACTTGTCAGGGGTAAACGACAGCTGCTGGCCCTACAGCTCAAGCAATGGTTCGCGCACGCGCAAATTGTCAATGCCGTATGATGGCAGATCGCGCGATAGCACCATCTGCGTTAGGTTTTGAATTGAAGCTAACGAGTAACTGAAGATGGCGAACCCGGTAAACGTGCCTTACGGCACAAATGTGTATTCTAAGTGGAGCAGCAAACTCACTGAAAAAGATCGACGGTAAGGCACCTCTGGCTTGATGCAGCGTGGCAGGAAGGCAGTGATACTGGTATCCCGCCGCGTACAGGCATTCCATAATGCAGGTACGCCCTGATGACTGCAACTCTGACCGTGGTATCATTTCCCCAAATTTCAGGGATTAAGCCGATGAAAAAGAAACGTAACCCAACGCCTCATGATGCCACCTTCCGCCAGTTCCTCACGCAGCCGGATGTTGCGCGGGATTTTATGCAACTGCACCTGCCGGCAGAACTGCTTTCCGTCTGCGACCTCAGCACCCTCCGGCTGGAGTCAGGCTCGTTTGTTGAGGACGATCTGCGTCAGTATTTCAGCGACGTGCTCTACAGCCTCAAAACCTCAGCCGGCGACGGCTACATCCACGTGCTGATTGAACACCAGTCGACGCCTGACCGGCACATGGCATTTCGTCTTATCCGCTATGCGGTCGCCGCAATGCAGCGTCACCTTGAGGCGGGCCATAAAAAGCTGCCGCTGGTGATACCGGTGCTATTCTACAGCGGCAGGCGCAGCCCCTACCCCTATTCGACGCGCTGGCTGGATGAGTTCGGGGATCCGGCGCTGGCAGAACGCCTATACGGCAGCGCCTTTCCGCTGGTTGACGTCACGGTCATTCCGGACGATGAGATCATGACTCACCGCAGTATGGCCGCGCTGACGCTGCTGCAGAAACATATTCACCAGCGCGACATCGCGACACTGACCAATCGTCTGGTGACACTGCTGATGGCGGACACGCTTTCTTCACCTCAGGTGACGTCGCTGATACACTACTTACTGCAGGCGGGCGAGTCAGCTGACTACGAAGCCTTTGTTCACGAACTGGCACAGCGTGTGCCGCAACACGGAGAGGCACTGATGACTATCGCACAGCAGCTTGAACAGAAAGGCATTAAAAAGGGTATCGAGATAGGACGTCAGGAGGGTATCAATCAGGGGAAACAGGAAGGTAAGCTGGAAGGCAGGCTTGAGGGTAAGCTGGAAGTAGCCCGTGCCATGCTGCAGAAAGGCCTTGACTGCAATACCGTGATGAGCCTGACCGGCCTGTCGGCGGAGGACCTTGAGCAGATCAGGCACTGATAAGCAACAACAGTTGCTCATCAGCCCGAAGTACTGGACTCCGGACAAGTCCGCCCGGAGTCAGCGGGACATAATGCTGGTCAAAGGAGCCTGTGGCTTCATTACAGCTGGCGCAGGATCTGACTGAATGCCCTTTCTGTTCATCGAACCAGAAAGCGGTATTTTAAACCTAAAAATCAGTTAAACGCTGTAGCTTTAACGCTGAAAAGAACGAAACGATGACTATCGCAAAGCAGCTCGAACACACAGGCATTAAAAAGGGTATAGAGATAGGACGTCAGTAGGGTAAGCTTGAAGGCAGGCTTGAGGGTAAGCTGGAAGCAGCCCGTGCCATGCTACATAAAGGCTTTGACTGCAACATCGTGATGAAAATGGCTGGTCTTTCAGCGAACGATTTTAAGCAGAACAGGTAATGAGCAGCAATAACAGTTGCTATTAGTACTGATCTGCAAAGTCAGAAAACCAATCGTAAATGTCTGACCTCATATGGCTTGTAAATCCGATGAAAGCTTTTGCCGAAATTCGCCTGTTTCACAAGGCCAAACGATGTCTCACTGAACCGGAGATAGTGAGCATTTATATAAGCGGTAACCATACGGCAGCACCGGACAGGCTTAATGTCAGTAAAACTGATAAAGACTCGGTCACCACCCCATAGAAAAAAATAACTGAAAACCTGGTTTACCTAAACATCAAACGGCAAACACATGCAGTGTTGAGGTTCCAATGATTTTGGCATTTGTGTCCAATACCTATCGCCTCCCTGGCTCTCCCCGTGAAGCGCATATCTCACGCGACGTTAGCCCGCCCGTCCGCCTCGCTACTCATACTCTCCAGTTGCTCCTCTTACTGCCACCTCACCAGCCAGATATTCTTGCCGCTCTCTCGCATTCGTATAATCCATATTCCTGCCGCCTTAGTGATTATCGCCTCCGCGCGCTCAAGGATTGCAGCTTCCCGTCGCCGCCACTCGCATTCCCCCGGGTACGTTGTTGCCTGTGCCAGTGCGCCATTTATTATTGTCCGCTTTCTTACCAGTACGCCCGTTTCAGTGTATATGTAGCTCTCTTCTTCTCCGGGGGCTGCGTCTCGCGAGCCGTTCACGTGCCAGTGTAGCCTTCGCCCTCAAGCCGCTTCAGAGACCTCCCGTCCGGAAGGCATCGTGCAGGTCGTTCGTTTCCAGGAACGCAGCAGCCTTTAAATCGGCTGTAGTTGCTGCTACACCTTGCATACCAGAACTGCAGTCATGTGCGTCAACCCGTCGACAGCGGTGCTGTTTTAACAGCACCGTTTCTATCCGGTTGTCTCAGTCATCATAGGGCGGTAGTTTGGATAAATAAATTTACTGTAGGGTACATCACTTTCAGTTATCGTTCCTATCGGCCTGTTTACCCCGGTATTTACCCAGCGTATGTGCCCGCTCAACCCCTGTTTTAGCCTCAAGCGGCGGCTCAGCCAGTCGTTATGTAATATCGCGGCCTACACCTGCAGGTATTGACCAAGAGTATTATGAATTTTGTATGCTGAGCGAGTTTAAGGGAGCATTGCGCTCCGGTGATTTGTGGATTAAAGGCTTACGTCGACAGAAAAATTTGATGATTGCCTCATTCCTGAAAAGGACTTTTACAAACTCACACCGGCACTGCCACTGCCCATATCTGCTGATTATCCGGGGTACATCACCAGCCATATGACTCTGCTTCAGTCCAGACCTGAAGAAGTCAATGCCATGGTTGCCCCTGGTGAACTGCCCTGTGTGGAAATATCTGCCAGGCATGTAAAAGTCTCTCCGCTGGATAACTTCGCTCCGGCGCAATGTCGCATTTGTCGCCGTCAGGCTGGGAACACATCAATCTGATCTGAGAATGTACCAGGATACCAGTTTACGGTAAGTTTCGTCGGCTGAGACCAGCCAAGTCGGGAAGGTCAAAAACAGGCTTGGCGTACAATAACTTTTGATATCTAAACTGGTGCCTCATATGTGTAGCGCTACTCGGACGGTACCCACGCGCTGCCTGCACATATTGACGGGAAGGCGTCCCTTGTGCATTCTGCCGGCTCTTCACCCGCACCAGCCGCGACAGTCTGTCAATTCAATACTTGAGCACCGCACCCGCTTCGTAATTACGGTGCAGATGCGAATCCGCCGTCGAGCCGCTCAGGGTTGTAATTTAACCCGGTTTGTACATGTAGCACAGGTAACTGAGCACCTCGCTACCCCGGCCTGTCGTCCTGTACCGCGAAAACCAATACGTCAGCAGGACGTGTAACCAGTCCTGCACCAGGCCGTTACCAGCCGCCTGCGACAGAGACATCCGTCAGCCATGCGGGTAAGTAAGGATAGCGTCACATACACGGTGTCGCTGGCCCTCGGAGTGATCTGGTTAACCGCACCGGCCACACTTTAGTCCGCGGCGGTGATAGCCCAGCCGCATTCCCTTGAAGGGGTGAGTGCCGGCGGCCTCGTATGTGACGGTCGTTTCCAGCGGGGCCACCATCCCGATGCGCCCGGATGCCAGTCGGGCAGATACGCATCTGCTGGCAACAGGACCTGCTCCGCCTTAAGCAGCAGGCCGGTAAGTGAGTCTGACAGCACCGCCAGTGCGCCAGATTTGTTATAAGCTGTGAGCGTTATGTCCGGCAGGCTATAGTAATTTTATGCTTCGCTAAGTCCCAGGTGCCAGACCGTCAGGTCATGCATGCGGTCGTTTCACTCCCAGCGAGTATGCGCCTGCCTTCTTTCGTAAGCTCAGAGCCATATTTCGTAATGGAAGTCAGTAACAACTCAATCAGAGTGGTTCTGGTTTCCACTATGACATATCAGCGGGACATAATGTCTGACATATATTTTCCTGAAAGAAACGTGGAAGCACCGTGTCTGAACATGTTATTAATCAAATAATTTGTATGATGTAACTAAATCAATAACTGCATTGTCGTTTGTGTACGCGGTAATGTTGATGTGATGAAATGCTATGGCGTCCGGTAAATAGCTGCCCTGCTGACCAATATTCGCCATCTCGCTACCGGCAGTAATGCCCAGCTGCTAATGGGCTGTTTTAAGTACATGTGTATATTCAGCACTATTTTCTGGGTGCGCCCGAATCGGGTCTCAGCGGTGTTGATGACTTTCAGGATGTTGCCCATCTGGTCATAATCATAGTGCATGTCCCGCAGCAACTTTGCACCTGATGCATGCTTGTCTATTCGTTCCGTTTTAATCCAGATCAGGTGCTGTGTCTCAGGTTCTTACATGTACGTGGTCACCCCGCCATTAGCGAGCTCCCCGCCCTGTTTCTGCCTGGTGGTCGGTTACGTCAGGAATTTCACGATAACCTGCTCCGGCGCCCCTTCAGGGCTAGCAAGCTGCCCGATAACAGGCCAGCCACGTCATATGCCACCCTCTGTTGATTCCCTTTTGCATCTGTAGTGGTCAGCGCCGTACCGGTGGCATTAGCGATAATCAGGATGGTAGAGGCTTAATCGTCCAAATGGTCGTTCCAGACAGGGGCACTTTCTTTCTGCAAGCCAGAAAAAACTTCAGGTTTGTACACATCCTTTAGCAGACAACGAGTCATTAAGCGCTCGCTGTCGAGGGCTGTACTATAAGTGACCCGTTGTTCCTTAATGCTTAGTTGTCTGCCGAGTCGGCACCCTCATACTGCTGGTGCGGGCCATGGCATCGGTCATCCGAACTGTCGCCTGCAATAAGGATACTGCTGACCGTAGTAAAAGGGCGTTCAGCGCCACGGTTGTGCGAGTGTCTGCACCCTGTAGATTCAGAACGCCCCCTGCCATGTCTGTCAGTTAGCTGCATTTTACTCAGCTGGCATCGTGAGTTATACGTCTGGCATTCATTTATCCTGATTTATTTAATGTCCTGCCTTACAAACAGCCGTCAGCTCATTTTTAATTTCAAGTTATACTTTCAGCTCAATAGAAAGTTTTAGCAGATTTGTTAAATACTAAATTACCCCATTAACAGGCAGCATTAAGACGAATTGCCTGCAGAAATAACACCAATTATAAAACTGAGATAAGTTACTGCCGAGTGAAACCTTGCCTTACAGCCATTAATTTCACCTTATTATCCTTTAAAAGCCCTCCATACATGAAAATATACTATCGTAGTTATTTTTCGCCAAATGCTCTCGAGCCGAAGACAATTACATGCTGAAGTGTTTTTATTTAGACGATTTATTTGAATAGCACAGGATATTTTCCAATCCGCTATGGGAGGTAGCGTGGGGGAACAGCCCTGAGCAGAGCTGGCTTCATACAACATCATTATGAATAGTGCACATATAACGCCTGTTCTTGGGGGCACTTATGATGGCTTATGGTGTTTTAAAAACAGACAGCCTTACAAATATAATGTGCAGCTTAATTTGACCGCCAGATACTCTCACGACGGAATCAATGTTCAAGTGAAATGATCTATTTGAATGGCACAGGGCATTCCCCCTGTTCACCATGGGCGGTAGCGTGGAGAAAAAAGTCACAGGAGCAGCCATGTGTGATGCTATCAGCATATTTTTTATAGCAATGACTGCCTTAATCATCGCTTACCCATTGGCCAGAAAATACAGCTTAGTGGATAAACCCGGTGGCCGAAAACAGCACAGCGGTAACATTCCTTTAGTTGGCGGCATCTCATTGTATTGCGGTATCGTAATATTCCATTTTCTGCAACCTGATATCGCTCCTTTTACCAACTCAAATTTGACTGCATATATAGCCGCTATATCTATATTGCTTGCAGTGGGTATTGCAGATGATTATTACGATCTTCCAGTCATGACGAGGATCCTGGCTCAGGCCTCAGCAGTTATTGTTATCATCTTAGATGATGTGTACCTCAATACCTTCGGGTTCGTACTGGGTGAGTATGAACTTTCGCTCGGCCCGGCCGGGTATCTGATAACGCTTCTGGCCGGATGGGCGGCAATAAACGCCTTCAATATGATAGATGGGATAGACGGTCTTCTGGGCTCGGTTTCTGCCGTAATATTTGCAGCGCTGATGGTCAAATTCATGTCTGCTGGCGCAGAGCAGCCCGCGATGTGGTGTCTCCTGATGATCGTGGCCCTGCTCCCTTACCTGGTGAGCAATTTTGGCCTGGCGGGCGCAAAGGTCTTTATGGGGGATGCCGGAAGTATGGTTATCGGCTTTACCATGCTCTGGCTGATCCTGAATGCGAGCCAGGGCAACCAGGCTGTCATGACACCGGTGACGGCACTCTGGATTCTCGCCCTGCCGCTGATGGATATGGTCAACGTTATGATCCGCCGCCTGCGCCGCCGTCAAAGCCCGTTCCATGCAGACCGTGGTCATCTGCACCATATTTTATTACGCTGCGGTTTGACGAGTCGCCAGACTTTATTGGTGATAGTTCTGCTCACAGCCACGCTGGCTGGAATGGGATTGACACTGGAAAAGATTGGCGCCACAGAAATTGTGTCCATGACACTGTATCTTGCCATTTTCAGTATTTACGTATTGATGAACAACGCATTGCAGCATCGGAACCCCGACCCGCAAGCCCATGTCGTCAGATAGCTTACACCCATGAGCCCTCACGCTTTGTTAGTAAAAGCGCACCAGCCGTGCTTTGACCTCTTATGATGAATTGAGTTTTCACTATGATGACCGTTAAGTTTGGGGCATTAGCCCTGTCTGCTGTTCTGCTCAGCGGATGCACCCTCACGCCCGGCAGTAACCTGTCGGCATCAGGCAAAACCATTATTAATGCGAATGACGCCAGCGCAGATATTAGCGATAAAGTGAGCGTCTACCGCGTCACACCCAAATTGATTGAATCGCTGAAACCCGCGCCGGTTGTCGCTCGTCCAAACACCGATCTGGCCGACGAGATCCGCCGCTACGAATACCGCATTGGCGTCGGCGACGTCTTGATGGTCACAGTCTGGGATCACCCTGAGCTCACTACCCCTGCCGGGCAATATCGTAGCGCCTCTGACACCGGGAACTGGGTTAAGTCCGACGGGTCCATCTTTTACCCGTACGCAGGCAAGATTAAAGTTGCAGGCCGAACGCTGGCCCAGGTCCGCGACGAATTAACCCGAAAACTGGCAACAGTTATTGAGTCGCCACAGGTAGACGTCAGCGTTGCCGCCTTCCGTTCGCAAAAAGCCTACATCACCGGTGAGGTGACCCGTTCCGGCCAGCAGGCTATCACCAATATTCCGCTGACCATCATCGACGCCATTAATCAGGCGGGTGGCCTGGCCGAAGGTGCCGACTGGAATAACGCGGTGCTGACGCACAACGGTAAAGATGAGCGAATCTCACTTCAGGCGCTGATGAAGAATGGCGATCTGCAGCAAAATCGTCTGCTTTATAACGGCGACATTCTTTTCGTCCCAGGCAACGACGACCTGAAAGTGTTCGTCATGGGCGAAGTGAAAAAGCAAACCACCCTGAAGATGGACCGTAGCGGCATGACGCTGACCGAGGCGCTGGGCAATGCCGAAGGTATCGACCAGATGAGTGCCGATGCAACCGGCATTTTTGTCATTCGCTCAACCGGCGGAAAAGATGCCAGTGGCAAGCTGGCTAACGTCTATCAGCTTAATATTTCCGACGCTACCGCTCTGGTCATGGGTACAGAGTTCAAACTCCAGCCTTATGACGTGGTGTATGTCACTACTGCGCCAGTTACCCGCTGGAACCGCGTATTAAGCCAGCTGGTCCCTACCATTTCCGGTATCAATGATATGACCAGTACAGCCCGAATGATTAAGCAGTGGTAATTATGTTTGACTCAATTTTAGTTGTTTGCATTGGCAATATCTGTCGCTCCCCCACCGGGGAGCGGTTATTACGCAGGGCCTTTCCGGATAAGAAAATTGATTCGGCCGGACTGGTCGCACTGGTGGGTAAAGAAGCAGATGCCACCGCAGCGGAAGTCGCGGCAGCGCATGGCATCTCGCTTGAGGGACACCGCGGGAAGAAGTTCACCTCTCAACTCGCCCGGCAGTACGACCTGATTCTGGTGATGGAAAAATCCCATCTTGAGCATATTAAAAGAGGCTATCCGGAAGTGAGCGGGAAGGCGATGCTCTTCGGTCACTGGCAGGATCAACTCGAAATTGCCGACCCCTATAAAAAAAGCCGTGAGATGTTTGAACTGGTTTACAAACAACTGGCTCAGAGCGCTGCGCGCTGGGAACTGGCGTTGAATAAGAACAGAAAAGAGATTCGATAACGTGTCTGACTCATACCACATTTCAAAGAACGCCAGCGAGAAAGAGAAGCTACTGAGCCTGGCAGACGTCATCGGCATTCTGCGCGATGGCAAATGGAGAATTATCGCCATTACGTCAATTTTCACACTGGCAAGTGTGGCCTATGTCTTTACGGCGACACCGATTTACCAGGCCACAGCATTGATTCAGGTTGAAAAAGACGCCGGCAAAAGTATTTTCAGCCAGCTGTCGGATGCTATTCCGGGTGGCAAGCAGGAGTCGCAGCCGCAAATTGGCCTGTTGCAATCACGAATGGTCCTGGGGCAGACGGTGGATGATTTACACCTGGACACCGCCGTAGAGGAAAAGCACTTCCCGCTCGTCGGCAAGGCTATTGCTAACCTACTGGGCAAACAGGACAGCAGTGTTAAAGTGGAAAATCTGACCGTCCCTGAAGACTTTTTAGATATCCCTCTGCAGCTTACCGTGACTGCTGCAAACACCTATCAAATCGAGATTGACGGCAAGGCATACACCGGTAAAACCGGAGAGCATTTTTCTCAAAATGGCATCAGCTTTGTTATCCGTGAGATTAATGCTGACGAAGGAACGGACTTTACACTGACTAAGCTCGATAAGCTGACAGCGGTGAATCAGCTTCTGAATAGATTCACTGCTAAAGATATGAGTAACGACAGCGGCATGCTGCAGCTGGCCTTTCGGGGTGAAGATAAAAAGAAAACAGCGGAGATTTTAAGGAGCATCAGCAACAACTACCTGAAGCAGAACGTCGAGCGCAAATCAGAAGAAGCGTCCAAAAGTCTGGAATTTCTTAAAGAGCAGCTACCGCTGGTTCTGAATAACCTGAATAAATCCGAAAATCTCCTCCATCAGTTCCGCCAGAAAAACGACTCTGTCGATTTATCGCTGGAGGCCAAATCCGTTCTGGAAACGGCAGTGGGTCTTGAGGCACAAATTAACGAACTGATTTTTAAAGAAGCCGAAATCTCAAAGCTCTATACCCGCGATCACCCAGCCTATCGAACCCTCCTGGAACAAAAAGTGGTGCTGACTAAGGAGCGCGATAAGCTCAATGCGCGTATTAGCGCCATGCCGAAAACGCAGCAGGAAGTCTTAAGCCTGACGCGTGATGTTCAGGCGGGTCAGGAAATTTATATGCAGCTTCTGAGAAAACAGCAGGAGCTGAACATCAATAAGGCCAGCGCCATTGGCAGCGTACGAATTATCGACCACGCCGTTACAGAGAGAAAACCCGTCGCGCCCCTTAAGGCATTGATTATACTGATAAGCTTTATGCTTGGTCTGTTTACCTCTGTCACTTACTGTATTTTCCGCAAGCTCTTGCACACCGGGATTGAAAACAGCGAGCAAATTGAAAACTTAGGGGTAAATGTTTATGCCACCATACCGGTATCAAAATGGTTGAGTAATAAAAATCAGACCATTACCAGAAGTAAACGAAAGCAGATGCGCTCCGTACATTTGCTTGCCCGGGATAATCCTTCAGACTTAGCCGTTGAGGCGATGCGCAGCCTGAGAACCAGCCTGCACTTTGCGATGATGCAGGCCAGAAACAACATTTTGCTTATCTCCGGGGCGACTCCAGAAGCCGGTAAAACGTTTGTCAGCTGCAACCTTGCAACAGTGATTGCGCAATCCGGTAAGCGGGTGCTGCTTATTGATGCCGATTTACGTAAGGGCCAGATGCACCACGTCCTGGGAAGCGAAATCAAGCATGGCGTCTCTGAAATTCTGCATCGCACGAGCGAATATGAAAAGGTTATTCAGAAAACTGAGATTGAAAATCTTAATTTCATTTCCCGCGGCCATATTCCCCCGAATCCGTCGGAGTTGCTAATGACCGAGGCCTTTTCGAACCTGATGGAATGGGCACAGCATAATTATGACCTCGTGATTGTTGATACCCCTCCAGTATTAGCCGTCAGCGATGCCTGCGTCGCCGCGAAATATGCCGGTACCGTTATGCTTGTTGCTCGCTTCCAGAAAAACTCGATAAAAGAAGTTGGAGTTTCCGTGAAACGCTTTGTACAGAATGATATTACCGTCAACGGCGTTATCCTAAACGGTGTGGAAAAAACAGCAAGTAATGCCTATGAGTATAGTGCCTACTCGTATAGCTGATTTGATAGCTCTGTTATATACCGCTCATAGCAATACAAGACCTGGATAACGCAATGACCATTTATTTTGTAATAATACTCACGGCGGGCATTTTAGGGTATATCTACGAAAAAATAGATAAAGACGCTCGAGCGGTAATGAACGCCCTTTTCACTCTTTACTTTACGTTAATTATTGGATTAAGAAATAAAGTGGGCGTCGACTGGTATAATTATGTCAGAATGTATAACAGGTTCAATTCCGATCCGTGGCGTTACGATACGCATGAACTTCTGTATAAACTGGTCAACATACTCGGGTTTCAGTCAGATATAGGGTTCGGCTTCGTCATATTTCTCACGTCCGCTATTTTTATCATGGCCATTATCAAAGGAGCAGAAACGGCAGAAATAAACCCTTATTATTTCTTCGCCTTAAGTGGTGGTTATATTTTTGTCATGGCGGGAATGAACTATATTCGCCAGGGTGTGGCACTGGCCGTTATGGTCATCGCATTTGCACATCTTCTTAATGGCGATAAGATAAAATTCTTTATATACACTTTACTGGCAGGTTTATTTCATACATCGGCAATGCTTTTAGTTTTTTTTGTCGTTGTTGATTTCAACTTATTTTTCATGATTGCTGGCTTAATATTATTGTTAGCTATTATTCTTTACCTTCCGATAGACCGGTATGAAAATTACATTACCTCAAATATGGAAAGTGCAGGTCTTTATTTGCGTGTTGCCTATCTCATTGTGCCAGTGCTGTACCTATTATTTAGCTATGCTACCTGGAAAGAGAAAAACTGCCTAACAAAAAGAATATATCTGGCTTGTATTAGCTCGCCTCTGGTTATGCTTATGTTAGCATTGATAAGCAGTACAATAGCAGACAGGGTTTCATATTATTTCATCATACTGGTTACGCTTGTAATACTGCAAATTTCCCTGAGAAATAAAAACAACAGCGCCACAATGTATTTAATCATGACATTCCTGATTTCAATATCATCACTGTCTGTATGGGTGGTTAAAAGCAGATACATTCCTGATTATATTTATCATGGCTATATTGCTGAATGGCTTTCATAATTAACACACACTAGATTAAAGACTAATACGTTCTCTTTTTCAGAAATACCATTGCAAAAAATGAAGAAACATAATATTGTGCCAGAAAAAAAAATAAAACTTTCTATTATCATGCCTGCATATAACGTTGAACGATATGTCAGAGATTCATTGATAAGTGTATGTAAACAACTTCCTGACTACGCTGAATTAATCATCATCAACGATGGATCGACGGATAACACAGAGCAAAGGATTTTAGAAACCATAGCGAGTTATCAGTGGAAAAATATATCCTATATTTTACAAGACAATCGCGGAATAGCCTTTACCAGAAACGAAGGGGTGGAACGTGCTCGTGGTGAGTATATAACATTCATAGACAGTGATGATTTTTGGAGTGATGATTACATTGATGTAATGTCCAAACCATTGCAAGAAGGCTATGATATCATTGAGTATGGGGTTAACAGATTTATCATCGACAAAGATGAAATAGTAACAACAGTTAAAATACACCATTTGAATCTACCCGGAGATAATAAACTAGAGCGAATTTTTAGACTATCAAGATGGTTCACTTTCTCTAGAGTATATAAGAAAGAATTGTGGAATAATATAAAATTCCCTACTGGTCGTAGATATGAAGACATTGCAACCATCCCTGTAATTTATATGAAAGCCAACAGTATAAAAACGCTCGAAAATGCCCTAGTTTATTACAGAGACAACCCTGCAAGCATTGTAAACAATGTTAATGATAGTGATATCAATGACATAATACATGCCATAAATTACGTCCGTGAATATTTCGCAAAACACCACAGCGAAAATATGCACCTCTGCTCATTAACTCTTATTCGAACTGCTGTATCTTTAAAAATAACGCATCAAAAACTTAATAGAAGAAGCAAAAACAATGAATTTAAAAAAATCATACGCGCAGTTGTCAGCGATATTAATTACAAAAAAATTACGCCATCTGATTTTAAACGTCTTGTTTATCTTTTATTACCGCAATCATTTTGCAACTTAATTTTATCATTCAACAATAAATTCATCTCAATCAAAAAAATAAATTAAGCGCCATACAAGACTTAACAATTTTTTAACTGGTCATAATGTTATCGGTAAATGTCAAATAACAAACGCGTGCTCGCTAACACCATATATTTAGCGACAAGAGTTATTATCACTATCTTAATATCGTTTTACACAACCAGAATTATATTGAGTGAAATGGGTGCGCAAGCATATGGCCTTTTCAGCGTGACCTTTAGCATCGTAACATTTTTTACATTTTTAACCGGTTCGTTCAGCGAATCTATCCAACGTTTTTTTTCTGTAGCAATCGGGGAAAAAGCTGACAACACCCTAAAAAATACGTTTACAACTGCTGTTATAATTTGCTCAACCCTGGCATTTATCATAGCCATAATTCTATTCTCTATTAAAGATTACGTGACACAACATGTTCTAAATATACCGATATCATCACTAGAGCAAGCTAATAAACTCTTTTATATTGCATTGGCTTCAGTATTTATTTCTACTTTACAAGCCCCGTTTAGCGCACTAGTTTTAGCTAATGAAAAAATGTCTTTTTATGCATACCTTACTCTTTTTGAATCTGTTGCAAAATTGTCGCTATCTCTGGTGCTAACGTTAATCTCATCAGAGAAATTATTAGTATACTCTGTATTACTATTACTGAGCAGTTTGATTATATTTACCATATATGCAAGATATTGCTTTAAAACGTTCAACACGACCATGACGGGAGGGAAACCAAGCTGGAAGATTGTTTTTGAGCTATCTGCATTCTCACTGTGGAATACATTTGGAAACTTTGCCTATGCGTGTCGTTCTCAAGGAATTATTATATGTATCAACTTTTTTTTTGCTGTCACTGTCAATGCAGCCTATGCTTTAGCAAATATTATTGCTCAGGCTATTAATTCCTTGGCCCAGTCTTTAACTACAGCTATAAAGCCGCAAATTGTTAAAGCCTATGCGGAAGAGAATACTCAACGTTATAATGCAATGATATATTTCGGTTCAAAGTACGCATTTATGTTTCTGTTTACTTTGTGTAGCCCGGTATTATTTAGAACCCATGATATTCTTTCTTTATGGCTTGCAGATTTGCCGGATTATACTGTCTGGTTTGTAAGACTTCTGATTATCGTTACTCTCATCGACAGTTTTTCCTCCAGTTTGATCGCCGGAATGCAGGCCACTGGACACATTAGAGTTTACCAGTTCGTTGTTGGTACGTTGATTTGTTTAAACTTGCCTGTTATATATCATCTATTTAAAGCAGGTTTATCTGTTTATTTTTTATTTTTACCGTTGATTTCTATCTCTATTTTAAATTTTTTCCTGCGTGTTTATTTTTTATCAAAATCATCTAACTTTGATGCGACTTTGTATCTAAAAACTGTTAGTGCCAAATGCTTATTACCTGCATTCATATCCGTTCTCGCAAGTATGTTTATAGGTAACGGTTTTACTGGAGCCAGCACTTTGTTTGTTTTTTTATCTGCATCCATGCATTCATTGCTGACTTTTTTAATATTTGCCATTCTGGCAATAACAAAAGAAGAAAAAAAATGGGTGCTAACTCACTTTTTTCAGAGAAAGTTATGAGTATTAACAAAATTATTAGTCAAAACCTATGCGTTGGCTGTGGCCTCTGCATATCAGAGTCTAATGCCTCCAATTCAGAAATGATCTGGAATAAAGACGGTTTTCTCGAGCCAAATTTACTATTTAGAGAGCAGGTAAAAGACCAGCCTGTAGACCGGGTATGTCCATTTAGTTTAACTAACGGCAAAGAGTTAGACGAAGATCACCTTGCTACTGAATTTTTAAAAACATCTGTTGTATCCGATGAAAAAATAGGATTGTACAACAATTTATATGTTGGCTATTCTTTGAAACACCGGAATACTTCTTCATCAGGTGGCATTGCAACGTATATATTTGAGCAACTTCTCAAGAAGAAAATTGTTAATAATATATTCGTTGTTGCGGAACGTAATGGACGATATGAATATCAATTATTCAGTGATGTTAATGAGATGAGAAATATCTCAAAAACCCGATATTACCCCGTTACCCTGGCCTCTCTCTTTACAACGTTAACAACAATAGAAGGCACTGTTGCCATCTCTGGTGTGGCATGTTTCATCAAAGCAATAAGATTGAAGCAACATTTTTACCCTGAACTCAAAGAGAAAATTCCTTTTCTTACAGGGATCATTTGTGGTGGACTCAAAAGCCGATATTACAGTGATTACCTTGCTCAAAACTCAGGCTGCGTTGATGAGTACACACATCCAGAATACAGAGTTAAAAACACCAAGAGCTACGCGCTAGATTATAGTTTCTCCTGCAAAGATATAAGTAATAAGCATGAATACAGTGTCGCCATGCGCAATTTAGGCGACATGTGGGGTACTGGATTATTTAAATCAAATGCCTGTGATTTTTGTGATGATGTCACTACTGAGCTTGCTGATATCTCTCTTGGTGATGCATGGCTCAAGCCTTACGACTCAGATGGCGCAGGAAATAATATCATTATTGCAAGAAGTCAGCTTGCCGACGAACTGTTAATGGCCGGAGTAAATGCTGGCGAACTTAATTTAAGTCAGGCCACATTAGATCAAATAAAACAATCACAGCAAGGTAGTTTTAATCATCGACACAATGGTTTGCATTATCGACTTCAGACTGCAAAACAGAGCGGTATATGTGTTCCTCAAAAGAGAGTTCGTTTTATACGAAAACAGCATGCTATCAACAACTTTGTCCAAAAACTTCGAATGATGGTACGTGCAAAAAGTCTTAATGTATGGCATAAAAACCCAAAACTCGCCTTATTTAACAATAAACTCAATCCTTATCTTTATATTTTACGCAAAACCACAAGTATTAATCACAGGATAGACCGTTTTTATAAAGTCATTGGTATTAATAAATGAAGATTGCAATTTTGACCCAACCCCTGCGAACAAATTATGGCGGCATCCTACAAGCATTTGCTTTGCAATATATTCTACGAGAACATGGATATACACCATTAACAATTAATTACCGAAAAAGACCGTCCAGTCTGTATTCCGTTAGACCAGTACTATCCAGGATCAAGAGAACATTATTAAAGCAAAAAAAAATATATCCTTTTTCAGAATCTGAAAATTGTGTTATCAGTCAACATCACAATTCATTTATTCGTAAAAACATTGATTACTCACCGGTCTTGTATAGCGTAAAACAATTAAGGACTTACTTTAAAAATAATCGTTTTCATTCCGTCATCGTTGGAAGCGATCAGACATGGCGGCCAAAATATTCACCCCGGATCGATACTTTTTTCCTCGATTTTCTGAAGAAAAATCAACATATACGCAAGCTGTCTTATGCAGCTTCTTTTGGTACAGATGAATGGGAGTTCACTCAGCGGCAAACTATACGATTTTCCTCTCTGCTTAAACAATTCGATTTTGTTTCTGTCAGAGAAGAATCTGCAGTCTCGCTTTGTGAAAAAAAATTGAACACTAAAGCTACCCACGTTCTGGACCCGACTTTGCTGCTTGACAAAAGTGTGTATCTGAACTTTCTCCAGGACGAAATCAGTACAAATAACGAGGGTGAATTATTTTATTATTGTTTAGACAAAAGTCGGGATAAAAATGAATTTATTGAAAATGTAGCATCACGGATTGGAACGAAGACATTTACCGCTTACCCGAAAGAGACAATAAAAAACATTCGTTTCATTGATGACATTTATAATTACATCTATCCTTCAATCAATCAATGGCTGCGTGGATTCCATAAAGCAAGTTTTATCATTACAGATTCTTTTCATGGAACGGTATTCTCAATAATATTCAATAAACCTTTTATTGCTATCGCTAATGAAGAACGCGGTAAAGCTAGATTTACATCACTGTTAAAACTCTTTAATCTGGAACACCGTTTAGTCACTGATGTAAACAAAGCTCCTCTCTCCATTATTCATGAAGGCATTGACTATCATTCTGTCAATCACAAACTTAATGAACTAAGAGAAATATCCGCACGACATTTAATCGATAGCATCGAAACAAACAAATAACCTGATCTCTTTTGCTCTCAATTTCTACATAAAGAATATTGCCTCATATAATTTCAGCAACGTCTTTTTCTTTTTTACTCATAAAGGATTTTTATGCGTATTAGCCTGGTCATCACAGGGTTACAGATGGGAGGTGCCGAAAAACAAGTTTGTGATCTTGCCGATGAGTTATCCTCCCATGGACACAGCATTCAGCTCATATCACTTTCCGGCAAAACCATTCTTCGCCCCCAAAATAAATCAGTTGAGTTAGTTGAACTTTCGATGAAGAGAAATCCATTTTCCTTTCTCAAAGCTTACTTTCAGGCCCGAAAGAAAATCATTGATTTTCAACCAGACATTGTCCATAGCCATATGGTACATGCCAATATTTTTGCCCGTTTGCTTAGAATCACAACGTTTAGCCCTAAACTGATCACTACTTCCCATAATACCTACGAAGGGGGATCGCTGCGGGCCCTTATCTGCCGCATAACCGATGCTTTATCAACAATCTCCACCAATGTCAGCCAGGAAGCGACTGAAAGTATTATCAAACGTGGGAGCGTCAATAAGAAAAAAATCACCACCGTTCACAACGGCATTATTACTGAAAACATCCGTTTTAGTGAAGCGAACAGAGAGAAATTACGCCGTGAAATCGGCGTTGATCGGCAAACGCCGTTACTGCTCTCAGTCGGTCGGCTTGCTCCGGCAAAAGATTATCCCAACTTATTACGTGCTTTTGCCGCTATCAAAGGCAGAACACCAGTCGAACCGCAACTGGCTATTATCGGCGGTGGCGCTCTGGAAACTGAATTGAAAGCGTTGGCCGCCACCTTGGGTATTGCTGACCGTGTGCACTGGCCTGGCATCAAAACCAACGTCAACGAATGGATGAGCGCTGCTGACATCTTTGTTCTGTCATCTGCCTGGGAAGGGTTTGGCCTAGTCGTGGCTGAAGCAATGAGCGCTGAGAGAGTGGTGGTTGTGACAGATTGCGGAGGAATAAAAGAAGTGTCAGGCGGCAACGGTTTCTTAGTTCCACCGCACTCTTCCGCTGCCCTAGCTGAGGCCATTATCAAAGCGCTGAATCTTTCTCCTGAAGAAGCGAGGCAAATGGGGGCAGCTTCCCGTTGCCATATTGAACAACATTTCTCGATGAGCGCCATTGCTCAAAAATGGATTGCGTTATACCGCTCTCTTTAATACTTCCATACAGAAATACCTCTGTTTTTATTACTGATAACCCATGAATAATATTGCTATCACAGCCAATACCAGTTGGTATATTTATAATTTTAGAAAAAACACTATCGTCGAGCTCATCAACAGAGGAATCAACGTTCATGTCATTTCTCCTTTCGATGATTATACGGGTAAGCTTCGTGCTTTAGGCTGCATGGTTCATGATATTAAAATTGACCGTAGAGGCATAAACCCCGTTATTGATGCTTTTACGTGCCTAAACTTTGTTCGTCTTTATCTGAAAATCAAACCACAAACGATTTTAAACTTCACCCCAAAAAATAATATTTATAGCTCACTTGCTGCAGCACCACTCAGCATCCCCGTAATCAACAATATTGCCGGGCTCGGTCATGCTTTTATTAATAACGGTTTATTAAATAAAATTGTGCGCACACTGTATAAAATAAGTCAATGTAGAGCTGAGTATATTTTCTTCCAAAACGAAGAAGATATGGCTGTTTTCCGCAAACACAACATCGGCTCAACAGCAATCAAAGAACGAATACCGGGCTCAGGTGTCGATCTCACACGTTTTTCTTTCACGCCGGTACAGAAAGCAAAGACAATTAAATTTCTTCTCTCAGCCAGAATGCTGAAGGAAAAAGGGGTTTATCTTTTTGCGGACGCGGCGCGGCACTTCAAACAAAAATACGGTAATACGGTCGACTTTTCTCTTTTAGGTTTTTGCGATGCTCAGCATCCTTCAGGTGTGAATATCGAAGAAATTAACACCTGGGTTGATGAAGGTATTATCAATTATCTTGGCGTAACGGATAGGGTCGAAAGCGTACTTAAAGACGTGCACTGCGTGGTCCTGCCTTCTTACTACCGGGAAGGGGTTCCGAAATCACTGCTCGAAGCCGGAGCCATGGGTAAACCGATCATTACGACGGACAATGTTGGCTGCCGCGAAACCGTGGTGGACGGATTTAACGGCTATCTCTGTAAACCAAGCTGTCTGACAAGTTTGGTTGAAGCCATCGAAAAAATTATTAATTCGTCGGAACACGAGCTTGATCAGTTAGGAAAAAATAGCCGTAAGCATATCGCCAGCCATTTTGATGAAGCCATCGTCATTAATAAATATTTATCATCCATCAGTCAGGTGACTAAGCATCGCATCAAGTTGCTTAGTCACCCATAGAGTTAAACTGTTATGACGATCGCCATTGCCGGTACATGCTACGTTGGCCTGTTCAACGGTATTCTGCTTTCTCAGCATCATGATGTTGCCGCGCTTGATATTCTTCTACACAAAGTTGATTTACTGAACGATAAAAAGTCGCTCATTGTTGATAACGATATTGAGCATATTTAGCGAACAAGAATCTGAACATTCGGGCAACCACCCATAAACACGATGCCTACTAAAATGCTGACTTCGTGATTATCGCCACCCTGACCGATTACAACCCGGAAACAAACTATTTTAATACCGCCTTCGTTGAGGGGGGTGATTAAGGACGTCATCGCCGTTAATCCGCAGGTGGTTATGGTGATTAAATCTACTTTTCCGGTGGGCTACACGCAACATATCAGGCAACAGTTCGGTATCCAAAATATCTTCTTCTCACCAGAATTTCTGCGTGAAGGACGAGCATTGCACGATAACCTTTACCCTTCGCGAATAATCGTGGGTGAGCGCTCCGAGCGCGCCTCGTTATTCGCGAGTTTGCTGCTGGATGGGGCAGTCGAAAGCCACTGTCCGGTCATATCTACTGACTCAACGGAAGCCGAAGCGATCAAGCTTTTTGCCAATACCTACCTGGCGATGCGCGTCGCCTACTTCAACGAGCTTGATAGTTATGCCGAAACGCACGGTCTTAACGCGCGTCAGATTATTGAAGGCGTGTATCTGGACCCTCGTACCGGTCATCACTATAATAATCCGTCATTTGGCTACGGTGGCTACTGCCTGCCCAAGGATAAAAAAAAGCTCCTGGCCAACTACCGTGATGTACCTGACAAGCTTATCGGCGCAATCGTCGAGGCGAATAGCACGCGCAAAGATTTTGTTGCCGATGCTATTCTTAGCCGCTCACCAAAACGTGTTGGCGTATACCGGTTAATTATGAAAGCGGGCTCGGACAATTTCCGTGCTTCGTCTATTCAGGGCATTATGAAGCGCATTAAAGCTAAAGGTATTGACGTTGTTATTTACGAGCCAGCGCTTAAGGAAAATGAATTTTTCCACTCACGTGTCATTGCCGATCTCAGCGAGTTTAAGAGCAGCGTCGACGTAATTATATCTAATCGTATGGCCAGCGAACTTATCGATGTACAAAGCAAAGTTTATACGCGCGATGTCTTTGGCAATAACTAAAAACACCACACGCTGAAAATAGTTAACTTACAAACATTCACTGTTTGGGGTTCCCCTTATTTCTCCGTACGGCATTTATATGCCCTTTGAGAAATACACCACTGTAATAAACCATAAGGAAATAACATGAAATTTATTAAATTATCTGCCCTGCTGCTCTGCGTCCTGTCCGCGCCAGTGGCTTCTTTCGCCGCCACCGAAACCGCTGCTGCGGGTAGCGCCACAGGCACTGCAGCGGGCTCTTCTTCCGCTGCAGCAGGTGTGGCGACTGGTACAGCCGTTGCTGTTGGTGCTGGCGTGGTTGGTGTCGTCGCTATCGCAGCCATTGCAGCCAGCGACAGCAGCAACGGTAGCGGCAACACCGGAACCACCACGTCTACGCGTTAATTGACAATACTTTCATGGGGCTCCTCTGAGCCCCATTTTTCTGTTTCACTATGACATCTATTATGTACAAAAAATTTTGTCTGGCGGGTGCAGTGTTCTTTATCAGCGCATGCAGCCAGCATCGCCCCGGGATCCTCTCCCAGACGATTGTTCAGTCTCTTTCTTCGCAGGATGCCTTCATCGACCGCGCTAAGGTCGATCAGGTGCCGTATGCCTCGATGGCCCTCACCGTTGCCGATGGCCCGCAGGCGTTTATCGTGCTTGCCTGGGATGAGGACAACACGCAAAAGTGGCTCACTGCCGATGCAAAGATGATCGCCACGCGAAGCGGACGCCTCATAAAAACGCTCGGCTTCAGCACTAACTTGTTGAGTCTAGAGAGCAATATACAAGATCCGCTTACGGCTCCGCTCACCATTCAGGAAGGCCAGCAATGGCATGCGCAGGCACGGTGGGAGGATACCGGATTTCACGCTGCCAACATCATTTCGAGATTTCACTGGGCGGATTCGCAGGACTTTACCGTACTGGGCGTAACGCATCGCTACCGCGTGCTGGAAGAAACCGTGACGGCTGAAACCGACGGGACGACCTGGCAGCAACGTTACTGGGTCGATCCACAGTCCGGACGCATCGTTCACAGCAAACAAATTTTGCATCCTCATGGCCAGACGTGGTCTCTTACCCTACTTAAGCCGTATTCCTGATGAAAAAAAAAATCATACTTGTCGCCATGCTTCTGGCAGCGACCCCGCCGGGCTATAGCCAGGGGAAAATCTCGCTCATTTGCCAGCCAGCCTGCACCGTAACTGACGTTACCGCTCATGACCTGAGCGAACTGGTGACCCACCCGGCACTCCCCATAAACATCGACTGGAACAGTGCCCGTCTTTCCACACCTGCAAGCGATGCTGAACAGCAGTTTCGTCAGCTGCAGATTCTGCTGGATCTTACTTCGGCAGCAAAGGATCTACACGAGCTGGGCGATAAGCGCCAGGCGCAACGCATTGCAGCGTTATACCGGCGCCTTAAGGTTATGAACGTCATTGGTGGTTTTGCTTTACCGATGGATCCTGACCGGGTGCGGCTGAAACCAGAGAATTCGCCCAGACTTGAGGGTGATTATCGCCTGTACCTTCGTACGTTCCCGCCGCAAAGCCTGACAATCTGGAACGGTTTCCACGAGAGCATGCAGTGGATCGCTGGCCAGCAAACCGCAACCTTGACAGATACAGAGCGGCAGCAGCGCGGTATTGACCCGGATAATGTCACGGTGATCGCGCCTGACGGAACTGTCGAAACGGTACCCACAGGCTACTGGAACCGCCGCTACCATGAACCCCAGCCCGGCAGCCAGCTCTGGCTGAACCTGCAGCTCACTTCATTATCACCACGATATCAGACACTGAACCAACGCATCATTCAGTTGCTTAGCCAACGGACAGTCAGACCATGAAAATCACTCCTCTCAGCTACAGCATTGCGCTGTTATTTAGCGGGATCAGCACGGTTGCCAGTGCAGATTTCGGCACCCCGCTCTATCTTCCCTATGTCTCCCCTTCTCAGTCCGACTTTGGCGGTGTGGGATTATTGCAGACCCCGAGCGCGCGCATGGCCCCGTCAGGTGAATTCAGCCTGAACTATCGCGACAACGATCAGTATCGGTTCTGGGCCCTGTCGCTACAGCTCGTGCCATGGCTGGAAACTACGATTCGATACACCGATGTCCGCACACGCCAGTACGGTGATAAAAATTTCAGCGGCGAGCAGACTTATAAAGACAAAGCGATCGACCTCAAAGCACGGCTATGGCAGGAGACGCGCTGGACACCCGATATATCGCTGGGATTTCGGGACATTGGCGGTACAGGACTCTTTGACAGTGAATATCTGGTCGCCAGCAAAGCCGCCGGGCCGTTCGATTTCACAGCGGGAATGGGCTGGGGCTACCTCGCCAGCAGCGGCAATATTGTCAATCCATTTTGCCGCGCAAGCAACGACTACTGCCGGCGCAGCGAAAGCTATAGTGGCCGCGGCGGCTCAATTGATGCCGATCGCTTTTTCAATGGCCCTGCAGCAGTGTTCGCCGGCGTGGAGTACCAGACGCCCTGGGAACCTTTGCGCATCAAAGCTGAGTACGATGCTAACGACTACCGTAATGATCGGGCCGGGAGGCTGAAGCAAGACGCACCGGTAAACGTCGGCGTGCTGTACAGTCTGAATGACTGGAGTAACCTCTCTGTGGACTATGAGCGCGGAAATACCCTTACCTTCGGCATTACACTCAACACCAATTTCGACACAATGCGCAGCCAGGCCTATAAGCCACCGAAACCTGACTACCGTCCTTCGAAACAACCGACAAACTTTGATCCTCATATCGCCGCAACACAGCTAATCGCCCTGCGCGATAATGCTGGTTTTGCTTCACCGCGCATCAATCGCGTGGGCGATACCGTGTATGTCGCAGGCGAGCAGACCAATTATCGCGACCTGACCGAAGGCGTGGACCGCGCTAACCGCATCATAATGAACGCCCTGCCGGCGGGAGCCCGCCAGATTGTCATCACTGAAGAGCGTGAGAATGTGCCGATGGCTAGCTATCGCAGCGACAGCTTATCCCTCGCAAAGGTTATGTGTGGCCTGCCGCCTGGAGTTCCGATGCCAGAGAATGTGGACAAGGTTGAGGAACCAAAGCAACCTGCATCCGTGCAGGTGGGTTATGCTCTGGAAAAATCCCCCTGGCAGTTCAACTGGTCTCCTGTGCTCAATCAGTCGGTTGGTGGGCCTGAGTCTTTCTATATGTACCAGATCGCCCTGAGCGGCAGTGCCAGCTATCAGATTTCCGATAACTGGAAAGTGGGCGGTGTGACGTTATTCAACCTTAATAATAACTACGACAAATTCAATTACACTGCGCCACCTGCGGACAGTAACATTCCGCAAGTCAGAACCCATATTCGTTCTTATGTAACCAGCAGCGATGTCTATCTCAATAATTTTCAGATGACTTACACCCGCGCACCGGGCAATGGCTGGTACATGCAAAGCTACGGCGGTTATCTGGAAATGATGTTTGCAGGCGTCGGAAGCGAAGTGCTTTATCGTCCCCTGAAAAAGCATTGGGCCATTGGTGCCGACATTAATCATGTTAAACAACGGGACTGGGACGATCCGGTGAAAATGGCGGATTACAGTGTCACTACGGGACACGTGACCGGGTACTGGCAGCCATCGTTTGCAGATGAATTTCTGGTAAAGGTGAGCCTGGGACGTTATCTCGCGGGTGATAAAGGGAGCACAGTGGATATTTCGCGGCGCTTCGCCAGCGGGATTACGGCAGGAGCCTATGCCACTTTCACCAATGTGTCATCCCGCGATTACGGTGAAGGTAGCTTCACCAAAGGCTTTTACATCTCTATTCCACTGGATTTACTGAGTACGCACCCCACCAATACCCGCGCGAGATTCAACTGGGAACCGCTGACCCGCGACGGTGGACAGCCTTTGCAAAAACGGTATTCACTGTATGACCTCACCCAGGCCAGAGGCCTGTATTAATCCTCCCTAACATCCCTACAAAAAAAATATCCCTGCAGAAGCGGGGATATTATTCCTTTTAGTGTCACTTTCTGAACTTATTGTAATTACAGCGATCCAGAGTCATCGCATTCAACTATGCCGCCTCAAAGTCTTCGACGAACTTCTCTTTGATATCTTTGCACACATACACTTACGCCATAGCACGCAGAACGGCGTTGGATCCAAACAATAGGTCCGCAAGGGTCGCAGTATGCTTAACTTTACTGCTCTGAGTACAACAGCCTTCGAACAACCCGGCGGTATCGTTGGTAGCTTGCTCATGGGTGACGCGTATCCAAAAGATTGAAGAAGAATTTGTTGCCGGGCACACCTGGACAACTGGTGAATACGCCCTTTTGCCGCCGGTAAACGTTCGTCCCAAGGACACAAGCCCCCACCATCTCGCTCAGTTGTGGCGCGGTCGGCGTTAGCTATTGTTTTTTGTCTGGCTTCGCCTTCTGGCTGCGCGGGCTGCACAAAGAGTACCCTTTCGACACAGTCGCCTGATTCGGTGACTGCCTCCCGATGCATCGAAGCGAAGAAATGGTCCCGCACCCAGGGGAGCAACTTTCTGACGTTCGAGGAGGGTTATTTCCGTACGTATTACATCACCCTCGAAAAACGGGCCGTGAAAGGGTTACTCCTCGATGCTGCTGGAGGCAGAATATTAGCGCAAGGAGCCGCTGCCCCAACGCCGTGGAAACCCAGCACCGATAACCGTGCCGCCCATGCCTTGATCTATTACGCGGCAGGCTGGTTTGGTCGCCACAGTTATCCAGGCTATCGCCACCACAAATCGTTCTCGCCATGGTATGAGATGCGCTGTTGGCTCCGTGCCGGTTGCAGTAAGGTGATGTATTGCTGGCAGCAGCGCCAAATGCTTAGCCATATTGCCGGCACGCTGGACAATCAGTATTAACTGGCAATTTTTCAGGTATACAACGACAATCAAATCATTTATCACAGTACGTACAAAGATGTGCGTGAATACATTAAAAACGTGATCAGCTCGTTTGCCCGTTACACGCCGAAAGCGCAACATCTGGTTTTCAAGCATCATCCAATGGATCGTTGAAACCTTTATTATGACACACTGATTAAGACCATGATCATGATCATGAAATACGATATCATTATCCAGTGAAGCCACTGAGCGCTCAGCCGAAAAACTCGATAAAATCTGGATTAGTTGTTTTTGTGTATGTTAGCTTCTAATTTTCTCAATGTGCTTCTGTCCTTGTTACACTGACTAAGTGCACTGTAAAGCATTATATTCAGTTCTACAGCATCTCCATAGGTCATTTCTTTTCCGGGACCAGGGACATCAATTGGATTTATCAGTGATGCTGGCAGAACCCACGGGGAAGGCGTTACTGATCGAAGCGCTGCCGGCAGCGCTTGCCGCGTCCCGCAACCGCTTAATAATGTGGCTGTTAATATGAGCACGAGAACAGTTATCTTTCGTAAGTAAAATTCTGATTTCATCATATAACACCTGGTATTGTTGCGCATTTTCGTAACGTTCATTGAAAGCCTGATTCATTATTTTGTTGTAATCATCAAAATTTCTATGAAGTTTATGGATATCCTCATTAAGCCGGGCATTTTCTGCAGACAGTAATTTATTAACCTCCTCGTTGACAATTATTTTTTTTCTTAACTGCTGATTTTCGATGTCCAGATTTTCGATACGTCCATTAATAACCCAGAGAGCCGCGCTAAATGAAAAGACAACAATCAGGATGACTATTTTTCTCAGAAAAAACAGGTTATTCAGCAAAATACTCTCCTTGAAATTTTGACAATAGATATGTGATTGTTTTTAGCATTCCCTAATGTCTAAGTTGCCACAAATCCAGTTAAGGATAAGTCCAGAATTGTCATGGCATCATTCGGGTGCCATTTTTTTATTTTATAAAAATACTGACACCGCCGCTTTCCAGTAATAGCAAAACCATACTCAAAGTATGCTCCTGGAAGTTTTTGATCCATACATTACGGTGCCTGCTCCGCAACTTAGTCTATATTTCCCCATAAGAACTCAGTGATTTTTTGGGGTAACATTGCATTTTACTGCTCTCACAGGACTTGAAGATGACTGATCAAAAACATCTAATTCAGTAAAAACTTTAACCTCATATTTAAATATTTTACTTACTTCAATCAGATATAATTATCTTCATTATTTAACTCTAGAGTTTTGCGCACGTACCCTCAGGAATGTTGTATCCGAACAGGTCCAACAGGACCATATGGATTCATTTTTATCCGGTCTGGCATGGGAAATCACAATTTTATAAGCTTACACATTGCCTATAATTAAGATTTGTACTATAACAACTCAAAGCACATATCTTTTCAAATGCAATTTCTAGAACCAGTATTCTTTTCATTGTAAACTTAGCGCTTAAAAGTTAATGGAGAATCAAATGAATCAACAGGCTTATCACTGCGCTTAATTTTTACATATGCTGGTTAGTTAACTGCACTAAAGTAACTGATATTTTCCAGGCAAAGCGGGTGGCTGGTATGGCTTATAATATATACTGATGGCATTTACAAAATAGGAAAATGATATGGACGAAGCTGATTTGGCACAAAGACATGTTGAAGCACATCTTCAAGCAGCTTTTCTTGCCAGAAAATCACGCCTGAAAAGCTTGAACGGTATGTGTATATGGTGCAAATACGAACCTGTTGTTGCAGAAACGGCTTTCTGCTCGGCTGAATGTGGTGAAGATTACTTTAAGCATGAGCGCGAGATGAGCCAGCGGATGAAATGATAGTCTTGCCATTAAATTCGCAAGAATTATCTGCACAAATAGTGAGGTTTCAGCAGGCAGGACGCCAGCGCGATTTCAGAAATTTACATTTTCTTCTTTAAAATTTCTATAGCACATCATAATTGACTAGATGGAATGGAAATAATAGTCAATATGTGCAGTGCAGAAATATAACCAGAACGCATCAGAATTAACTACCTTATATATGACCGGGGATCATTGCTGCACCCAGACACGATTTGAACTGTGAACTCAGCTGGGGTCATTTCAAGGCTGAATCCGCCCCTACGACACATCATAAGTGTAGTATTCCACTGGGAGGCGCTGGCCGTTTATCTCCAGATCACGCCACGCTTTGGGCACTGCCGTGGGCGTAATTTTGAGGGTGGCGCTGTCGGCGTTTTTCGGCACGTCTGCGCTACCAATCTGTCGCCATACATTGTCGCTCAAGGTATATATAACAATATGGGATGTATGACGGATATACAGTAGTACTTCTGGCATGCCATCGTTGTTAAGATCCTGCATCCAGACCAGGCAGGAACCGACATCCACCAGACACGTGCTCAACGCTTTTACCGACTCTTTCTGCGCCTGCCACCAGCTTTCAGGTGGCGCTTCGTTGCCCGGACGTAGCAAGATTACTTGCCTGAGCTTAGTCGTGTCAGGCTGAATGCCTGCTGCATTATGACCTGCCAGGATCTGTATCAATGTGCTTTTTAACTTTACTGGATCCTTAAGCCACTGAGGACGCGCATTCAGCTTCAGCAATAACTGCTTTCCACGACGTCCCGCCGTGCTTAAAACATAGAGGTCCGCTTCGTCTGCTTTAGCTTCCCCCTTTTCGTAACGTGCCTGTTGGCTTTTCACCATAATGCGCCATGGATCGATAACCGGCGAATGTAGCAAAAACCAGCTTCCGCCCGCTAACGCCAGCATTAGCATGATAAAAGTATTCATGTTGCTCACACCCTGCGACCATGCACTACCTTTAAACCACATCATCAGCAGAGATCCTGCAAAGGCGATGAACGCAATCACTGCACCATAAATCCGATCTACCGTCCAGCCATAGTCGGCAACACGCAGCCATAATGCCCATATCGCCAGACAGGCCAGTAGCGGTGTCAGCCACAGTGAAATAAGCACCAGAGGGATGGTCGTACGCTGCCAGCATGATTTCCCCGGCGCTTTTTGGTCGACAATCGCGCTAAAAATAAGCATCAGAATCGTCATTGTAAGCAGCAGCGTAGCGGCCGAGAGTGATTTAGGGAGAATCGCTAATCCTGTAAAGAGCAAGCAGGCCAGGAATAACAGCAGGGCTATCGCCTGCAGGGGCAATATCACACTCACCGCCACCGTGATTAGATTGCGGAAAACCCCGACTGCGCCCGGCATACGTCGGCAAAATACAATTCCAGCAGCAATGATCGCACCGGTCGCTATCGGGGGGAAAATGTCATTTTCAAAAAACAACAGCTCGAACAGGCCAAGTCCGATAAGATTAAAGAGGTTGCTCCACAACAATAGCACCAGCCAGAACAGACCGGTCATGATGGAGGTCACGCCCATAGTAAAGGCGATGCGCCACATCGATTCAGTGATGAATCCGCTGTATGAGAAGTTGTCCTGCTGCGTCGTGGATTTATGGCATACAGCGGCTAAAAAGGGCATCGCCAGTATCAGCATAAACAAAACAGAACCACTGTTTCTGGAAGAAAACTCATTTGCGGGGAGCGCAGGAAAGTTCCAGTGGTGCCAGCCTGTCATAAGCGCGATAAAAGGCAGCACAAGAAGTGCACACAACCAGGGTTTAATAGCGTCCGGGCGATATAGAGTAAAAGCCAGGACGCTGGCAGCTCCAAGCGATAATGGCGGCAGATAACGTCCACAGGCCGGCGACAGATGCAGGATATCGGGCAATGTCCATATCAGCCCGGCCAGCATACCGATGGCAATAATGGTCCATTTGGTTTTATCGGGGATGAAGGTCTTCATGCAACATTTTGGTCCTTTACTCTTGAGCCAAGTGTGTACGCAATCCCAGGAAGAAGTGTATGGATCTTACAAAGCATATATGAGATTAAGAATTTTTGCGGACAGATTACTTTTCATTAACTCTTAACATCAGATGTAATCCGTATACAAAAATTATTCTACCTTCAGAACGGGCGTGTTCCGCACAATGGCTATACATCACTAACTGGCGCTCATTTACAGGTTCCATGTCACCTGGCCTCACCCTGATCACTAAATTGCAGTACGTGAGCCACATACCGATTTCACCTGATTGCTTTTTATCGGCTTTTCAGAAAACTAAGATGATTTGATGCACTTTCAAATCATCCAGCATAGTTCTGACGGGCTGGCACCGTCACGAACGGCTTTACTATAGAACAATCGTCTTTTACTTGAAATCTGTAGCAACTTCATAACATATAGTATTGACACGCATGGCTCATCTTACCGTGCGATACCAGCTTCAATTACTTGTGAAATTTTACATATTCTAAGCTGGAATCTGGCCCATTGTTCTCATTGACACTGGCAATAAGCCGGTGAAGGTATGGCGTAGCATTATCAGACTCTCGTCTCCATCCCGCCCGTGAGAGAAGCTTATCAACGGCCGGAATATCTGCAGTGATCCGTACGGCCAGCGGTGTTACCTGCCTACCTTTTTCGTCAAAACCATTGTCGAGGTCTGCTTTTCTGATAAAGAGTCCCGCTACCTTCGGGCTTATCCTGATGGCATGACGTCCCTCCCATTCAGTTTCAGTTAACACGCCGTAATTGACACCTGTGAGAGTAATGGCATGCATCACGTGTTGCAGTCTGAAAAGGTCATTCTGTGCCAGCAGGCTGCCGGTGCTGGCTCGCCAGAGATACTCCAGCTTACCAGGTAAATCTGCCCTTAATCCCTTTTCTCTTCCTTCTTTGAGCAACCACCGGATATCATTTGCCAGTTCGCGCCGAAAAAGACGTTTCTTTTCAGCAGTGGCAAGCCACCTGCATAAAAATAGGGTTTCCTGAGCTGGAGAATTAACTGTTCCGGCTTTTCGCGCCAAATGCAAAGCAATCAGTCCACACCATGCAAGGTGTCCAACATAGACATTAGAGAATTCCAAATTAAGTCCTTCTAATCCTGCTGTTTGTTTATGTAATTTAATCGGGATTTATCAGGATGTAGTTATCCTGATCCGAGTCTTACACTGATTATATCAACATCTTCATTTGTTAAAGAAGTAAGTACAGTCAATAGTGGGCATACTCTGCCCTCATAGAGGCTATTACATTTCGGGTGCGCCTGGATTTTTCTGGTTTCAAGCATTCAGCTCTTCTCAGATATTGAAACTGACCGTGAGCCGTTATCCGGCATCATAACCCTGTATTGTATGTCAGACACTGTCAACAGTGTAAAAAGGGTCCTCACAACATTCTGGCCAGCACGCTTACGAGAATTGCATTACTTCGTGCGTAAAGTTTTCTGCTACGAGAGCACAGCCGTCAGCGGCGGACGTGTTATGACATGGCAGGTATGAGATCATTACACTTGAGTTACATAGCGCTGTCTGCATATTCTCTGGACTGTTACCCGAAGAATACCCTACTGACTGGTTTACTTAAACTACAGATCAGCTTATAGCTGTTCATGTCATTCAGAGCAGCAGCCTCCCCTAAATGATAGACGACCCGAAGGGTTATAAGTAATGTTTAAGCGATCTGATCAATAGCCGAAAATTTCATACTCTCAACAAGAATGAGTTATGCCGTTCACAGCATCGATACCCCGCGATGTAAGTCGCCTGATAAATAGAGCACGTGACAAATACCATGCCGGTGACTGACCACTATACTTACGCCCCATAATGACGACAAAGTCAGTGACGTTGTAAAAATGCTTTGCTGCGCGCATTAATGACTGGGGCGCTGGATTAACTGGTCACTCACTGTTTATGTTACTCAAGGCCTGTAACCATTGCGCTTAGGGCGCGGATAACGCCGGCCTTTAGAGCGTATTTACGCACTAACTTTTCATTTAATCAGGTACCCGTCTGAAGATTTTGACCTTAAGTGTGCTTGCTGGAGTAAGCAACGTTTGGCAATAAATAGCGTTAAACTATAAGTCATATTACTGGTCCGGGAGAAGACACATTTCCGATTGCTGTAGTCTGGTTGTAAAATCCCTGTGGGACGATTGTGGTTCGCAGCCGGTTCGGTCTGGCGCATTTTCATCAAAATACCGACTGCGAGGTAAGTCTCATCAAACCATATCCGGATGAATCCTAAATTAAGTTACAGCTGACTCTCCTTTTTAAAATATTTGATTTTGAAATACTTTCCCTGCGAAAATCACTCAGGCTGTTTCGACGTTTTGGCGCAGTAACTACCTCTTCTAATGTTAAAAACTTCCTTACTCCGTTGTACCGTATCTCGTCAAATACAGGAATATGATTCCCGAATCGTATTTTTTTAAAAGATAGTTCCTGCCGCACTGAATAACTGAATAAAACTCTCCATTTTGTTTGTGTTGGAAAAAGAATTTCTTTCTCATAGCTCTCATCTGAAATGGAAGAAATATCACCTCCGGAAACCCCAGACAACCCAATTATAACGGGGTTATGGCCCTCAACCCATGGAAGTGAAAAACTTTTTGCTATACTCATTGACCGGCTTGTTGAAAAGAAATTTTTAGTTCTGAAAACATCACCTGAATTCAATTGAATAAAAAAGTTTTCTTTGAAGACTCTCATTCCGCGAAAAAGAAAACGCCCGCTCTGCCTGCCATCAGATTCAGCTAATTTCCTTATTCCGCTATTTGCGGCACTGACATAATGCTTCAGTTTTTCTTCAGGTGAATCTTCCAGCAACATTTGATTTGTCATCATATAACTACGCGTATACATTTGTAATGCGCCGTACTCGATGTGATCAACATTTGCAGAATTTCTGCCTTGCCCGCTGCTCCACTTTTTCCACCTGTCAATTGTGTAAGGACCGAATTGCTCATACTCACGCCCATCACTAAATGGATAAATTTCAAGCAAGTCAGCCACCTTTTTTTGAGTATCTGGATCGTTCATCCGGGGATCGTTGAAATAATTTTCAGGGGCAGGAGGGCCCGGTTTTTTTCCGTCCGCATCAGTAAAATTGACCGGATTTGCCTTGCAGAATCTAAACAGATTGATTCCGTCAATCAGCCCGCCGGGATCGGCACTCAGCCACCTCCCGGCACCTGGCTGATAGTAGCGCCACCCGTAATAATAAAAACCGGTCGCGTCCCTCTCCATGCCGCTGAACCGCCGTGTTCGTTTGTTCATGCCTGACTCATCATCTGCCCCCAGGCTTTCGCCATAAGGCGCAAATTCTTCGCGCGAAATTACCGCTCCGTTTTCATCTGTTTCACCGCTCAGACTTCCCAGATGGTCCCGCCATGACCAGCGCGAATGCCAGACCGTTCGTCCACGCTCCCGGGTGCGGATGACACGTAGGCCTGCCACCTCCTTTATGACAGCCTCCGCGCTCAGCAGGTTTTCATGCTCTGTGCGCTGTCGCCATTCACACCCCCCGGCGTACGTCGTCAGCCGCACCTCAGCGCCCGCCAGCGCCGTGCGTTTTCTAACCCTTACACCGGGGGTGCTATAGGTATATGTCTCTTCCTCTCTGCCGACCGCCACGCCAGCCAGCATTCCATCCGCATGCCAGCGCAGTGCCCGCCCGTCCTCATGCACCTTAAGCAGTCCGCCGTTAAAAAATGCATTGTGCGGGTCGTCCTCTTCTGAGAGCCCGAATGCTGCTTCCCCGCAGAGAGTGGTCGCGTTCACTCCCCTGTTACTGCGCCGCGACACCAGTGTGTTATGCGTCCATCCGTCACCGCAGGCACTCCCTTTGCGCACTGTTTTAATCAGGTTGTTGCCATCGTCGTACGTATAGCATTCAGCATAGTGTACCCATGCCATACCCGCGCTGCCGTCGGTATACAGCCATGGAAATGGCCCCCGGCGGCTCGCGGCGATCATCTTCTGGCGGCTTTTTGCGCTTACCAGACGTGAGAGGGTGTCGTATAAATACGCCCGATCTCCGCCGGTTACGCCATTACGGTGCCACTGTGTATTCAAAGTCGCGTCGCTAAGGGTCAGCATGTTTCCCGCCGGATCATACGTGTAACGGAGTTCGCTAAGTGATACGCCATCGCTGCTAAGGGTCAGGTGCCGCGAGAGCCGACGCGTTCGCACATCGTATTCCCATACCTGCGCCATACCGTTACCGGCGCTTTGCATGAGCACATGGCCGTCTGCGGCCCGCGTCACGGACGAAGTCGCCTCATACTCAACGCCATCGCTGGTAGTGAGGCTGACCCGGCTCACCGCGCCAGTGATGTCATAGTACGTGGAAGTAACACACTCCGAGGAATCTCTCTGAGAGAGGATACCACCAGTGGCGTCACAGGCTTCAGTGGTGATAAGAGATACTTCCATGCACGGCGAGTCCGGGTCCCAGTCGGGCGGCGGCGCGTTGGCAGGCAGCAGCCCCTGCTCTGCTTCCAGAGGCTGGCCAGTGAGCGACATCGACAGCATCGCTGAAGAGCCTGCGTTGTCATACTCCGTCAGCGGCAGATGGGCGAGGTTTCGGGCTCGATGCTCGCCGCCAGGCGCACGCCAAACCGTCACAAACCGCGCACGTGGAACACCGCCGGCCGGGGTTTCAGTGATTGAGAGGAGACGCCCGCCGAGCTCAGGACGTTCATAAAAGTACGCCGTGACAGTGACCTGCGCATTACGGACCATAACTAAGCGACCGGCAGCGTCGGCAATTGTAAATGTGCAGTCGCCGTCGGCAGTATACAAACTCACAGACTGGACGCCGGTGGCGAGGATTGTCGATGCGTCCGGCAACAAGTTATCCTGCTCATCTTTTAGGACTCTGGCACCATAATAATTAGTAGTTCGCTCAATTAAACTGTTAGAAACGCGGGAAATGAGAATGCGTGCAGGACGCACCTTTGCTAATGTGCCCTGGTCATCCGGATGGCGCAGAAAAGCAATCGTGCGGACGGGACCGACAGGACTTTTGACCGTCACGTCAGGTGTACCCGCATGCAGTAAGGAAGAAAATTTAGACATTGCACTCTCCAGTAAAAACAGCTCAGCTTACGCCCTGTTCGGGCTTAAGATGGTTATATACAGCCCTTCTCTGATTTCTAAAAGATTATTTAAAATGTGTAATGCTAAAGCGGAGAAGTTATATGGCATCTCAACAGCCCAGACTGCACTGATCATGTCGGAGTTCTCCGCGGCCCCTGGTCGAATAAAAGTTTTTATCAGGAGAATACATGTTAAGGCCGATTGATTTGATATTCCGCGAGCTTAACCGCCAACTCCGATATGATATATCAATGACAAACCCTTAACAGGAAAATTTCCTGATAACTATTACAACCTCAGAAAGGCATACTGTTACCGAACGTATAAATCCGTAAGGATACTTATAATCTCTATTCCACTTAGCACACTTTTCTATGTACATTTAACTATCGGAACAAATCTTAACAAAAACCGAAGGCTATA
>Ga0265797_10001710_pt1 | contig 38342 bp, 34 predicted proteins | sample P2T30metagenome_FD_192433 | JGI IMG/M metagenome (GOLD analysis project Ga0265797, IMG submission 192433) | Plant litter microbial communities from East Loma Ridge, Irvine, California - P2 T30 | ecosystem: Environmental > Terrestrial > Plant litter > Unclassified | place: USA: California...
GCGCTCGACGACGAGGACTGACGGGTCGCCGTGACCCTCCGGGTGCTCGGCGTCGACCCCGGGCTCACCCGCTGCGGCGTCGGCGTCGTCGAGGTGGAGCACGGACGTCGACCGCGGTTCGTCGCGGTCGACGTCGTGCGCACCGCGCCCGATGAACCGCTCGAGCGACGACTGCTCGCCATCGGCCGCGGCGTCGAGGCGCTCGTCGACGAGCACCGGCCCGACGCGGTCGCCCTCGAGCGCGTCTTCGCCCAGGCGAACGTCCGGAGCGTCATGGGCGTGGCGCAGGTGAGCGGTCTCGTCCTGCGCGCCGCCGCCGAGCGCGACCTGCCGGTCGCGCTGCACACGCCGTCCGAGGTCAAGGCCGCGGTCACCGGCTACGGGGCGGCCGACAAGGCCCAGGTCGGCGCGATGGTCGCGCGGCTGCTCGGCCTGGCCGAGGTGCCGCGGCCGGCCGACGCCGCCGACGCCCTGGCCCTCGCCATCTGCCACGCGTGGCGACGGGGCGCGCCCACCGCGACCGACGCCTCCGGCAGCGGCCTCACGCCCGCCCAGCGAGCGTGGCGCGACGCCGAGAAGTCGGTGCGGGCTCCTAGGCTGGGTGCATGATCTCGAGCGTCCGCGGCACCGTGCTAACCGCCTCCGGCACGTCCGTCGTCGTCGAGGTCGGGGGAGTGGGCCTCCGGGTCGGGGTGACGCCGCAGCTCGCCCTGACGCTGACCCCGGGCGACGAGACCCGCCTCCACACGGCCTTCGTGGTCCGCGAGGACGACCTCTCGCTGTTCGGCTTCGCCGAGCTCGAGGAGCTCGAGGTCTTCGACCTGCTGCGCGGCGTCAGCGGCGTCGGTCCCAAGTCGGCGCAGGGCGTGCTCGCGACGCTCACCCCGGCGCAGGTCGCGCAGGCGGTCGCCGACGAGGACGACGCGTCCTTCCGCCGCGTCAGCGGCATCGGCCCCAAGACGGCGAAGCTCATCGTCGTGCAGCTCGCCGGCAAGCTCGACCCGGCGCCCGCCGCCCCGTCCGTCACCGCCGCGTCGACGGCCTCGGCCGACGTCGTCACGGCGCTCGAGGGCCTCGGCTGGTCGGAGCGCGACGCGCGCGCCGCGGTGGACGCCGTCGTCGAGGGCCTCGCCGAGCCGCCCACCTCCGTGCCCGCCCTCCTCCGCGCCGCGCTCACCCGGCTCGGCCCGCAGAAGCAGCCGGCCGCGGCGGGTCGCCCGGCGGCGCGTCGATGACGCCCCCCGACCTCACCCGACCCGAGCTCGAGAACGACGCCGAGCTCGCCTTCGAGGGCGCGCTGCGGCCCTCGTCGCTCGACGAGTTCGTCGGGCAGAGCAAGGTCCGCGGGCAGCTCCAACTGCTGCTCCGCGCCGCCGTCCTGCAGGGCCGGACGCCCGACCACGTGCTGCTCGCCGGGCCCCCGGGGCTCGGCAAGACGACCCTCGCCATGATCGTGGCGCACGAGGGCGGTCGACCGCTGCGCATGTCGTCCGGGCCGGCCATCCAGCACGCGGGCGACCTCGCCGCCGTGCTCTCCGCGCTCGTCCCCGGCGAGGTCCTCTTCATCGACGAGATCCACCGCATGGCACGCCCCGCCGAAGAGATGCTCTACCTCGCCATGGAGGACTTCCGCATCGACATCATGGTCGGCAAGGGCGCCGGCGCGACCAGCGTGCCCCTCGACCTCGCGCCGTTCACGCTCGTCGGGGCCACCACGAGGGCGGGGCTCCTGCCGAACCCGCTGCGGGACCGCTTCGGCTTCACGGCGCACCTCGAGTTCTACGACGAGACCGAGCTCCGCGAGGTCCTCCGGCGGGCGGCCGCCCTGCTCGACGTCCCGGTCGACGGCGAGGCGCTGGCCGAGATCGCGGGGCGCTGCCGCGGCACGCCCCGCATCGCCAACCGGCTCCTCCGGCGCGTGCGCGACTACGCGCTCGTGCACGGGCGCGACGCCGACCTCGCCACCGTGCGAGAGGCGCTCGACCTCTACGACGTGGACGCCCTGGGGCTCGACCGGCTCGACCGCGCCGTCGTCGAGACCGTCCTCACCCGCTTCGGCGGGGGACCCGTGGGCCTCAGCACCCTGGCCGTGTCCGTCGGCGAGGAGGCGGACACCATCGAGTCCGTCGTGGAGCCCTTCCTGGTCCGCGTGGGCCTGCTCACGCGCACCCCTCGGGGGCGCATCGCGACGCCCGCCGCGTGGCGGCACTTCGGCCTCACGCCGGGCGGCCCGGCCGCACCCACAGGGACGCTCTTCGACGATGGCCTATGATTCCTCCAGACTTCGCGGCCCGGTGAGCCCACCGGCGCGCTGACGTACCGCCCTCGTCCCTCCGGGGCGATCCCCGACGGAAAGGTCCCCATGGATCCGGCAACGCTCATCATGATCGCCCTCCTGGTGGTCCTCGTGATCTTCATGTTCCGCAACAAGAAGAAGCGCGACGCCCAGCAGGCCGACCTCCAGGCCAAGCTCGTGCCGGGCGTCGAGGTCATGCTGACCTTCGGGCTCTACGGCACCGTCGTCTCCATCGACGACGAGACCAACGTCGCCGAGGTCGAGATCGCCCCCGGCACGGTCGTGAAGGTGCACCGACAGACCCTCGGTCGCGTCGTCGAGCCGGTCGTCGCCGACGAGCCCCTCGCCGACGACCTGGCCGCCGGCCCGGCGCCGCTCGACGCCGACGCCGACGCGCGCCCCGGCACGACCGACGCCGACAAGAAGAACGACTGACCACGACGCGGTCCGGGACACCGTCCCGGGCCGCGTCCTCCGCGTGCCCCGGCACGCGCCCACCGAGAAAGCTGAGACGCCCCGTGGCACGATCGACGCCGGTCAAGAAGGCCCTGCGATCCCTCACCTGGTTGCTCGTCATCGTGGCGGGGCTCGCGCTCCTCAACGGTGGCGCGACCGCCCTTGACGCGAGCGGCCGTGAGGGGTGGTGGTCGGGGGCGAGCATGGTCCCCGAGCTGGCCCTCGACCTGCAGGGCGGCACGCAGATCACGCTGGCGGCGCAGCTCGAGAGCGGCGAGACCGTGTCCTCCGAGCAGCTGCAGCAGGCCGTGTCGATCATCCGGCAGCGCGTCGACGCCGGCGGCGTCTCCGAGGCCGAGATCACGACCCAGGGCACGCAGAACATCGTCGTGTCGATCCCCGGTCGGCCCGACAACGAGACGCTCGAGCGCATCGAGGCCAGTGCCGCGCTGACCTTCCGCCCCGTGCTCTACACCGAGGCCGTGAGCAGCGCCGCCGTCGGCGGCGAGGGCGACGGCGCGTCGGCCAGCCCCACGCCGTACGAGCCCGACGAGTCGCTCGAGTCGACGCCCACGGCGAGCCCGACCAGCGCCTCCGACCTGGCGTGGATCACGCCGCGCCTGACGGACGAGTACCAGAACGTCCGCTGCGACGCGCTCGACGCGACGCGCGAGGCGCCCGCCGACGAGCCCCTCGTGACCTGCTCGACGGACGGCACGAGCAAGTACATCCTCGGTCCGGTCGAGGTCGAGGGCAGCACGATCAGCGACGCCACCTCGGGCCTCGCCACGAACGCGCAGGGCCAGACCACCGGCACCTGGGCCGTCAACCTCCAGTTCGACGGCACGGGCACGCGTCAGTTCTCGGACGTCACCTCGCGCCTCGTCTCGCTGCAGCCGCCGCAGAACCAGTTCGCGATCACGATCGACGACCAGGTCATCACGGCGCCGAGCACGAACGGCGCGATCCCCGACGGCCGGGCGCAGATCACGGGCTCGTTCACGCAGGAGTCCGCGAAGACCCTGGCCGACCAGCTCAAGTTCGGGGCGCTGCCGCTGTCCTTCACGGTGCAGAGCAACGAGAACATCTCGGCGACCCTCGGCTCCAGCCAGCTGGTGTCCGGACTCGTCGCGGGGCTCATCGGCCTCATCCTGGTCGTCGTCTACTCGGTGGTGCAGTACCGGGCACTGGCCTTCGTCACGGTGCTCTCCCTGGCGATCGCCGCCGTGCTCACCTACCTCGTCATCACGTTCCTGTCCTGGCGCGAGGGGTACCGGCTGTCGTTGGCCGGGGTGGCGGGACTCATCGTCGCGATCGGCATCACCGCGGACTCGTTCATCGTCTACTTCGAGCGCATCCGCGACGAGCTGCGCGACGGCAAGATCCTCGAGTCCGCCGTGGAGTCCGGCTGGAAGCGGGCCGTCCGCACGATCATCGCCTCCGACACCGTGAACTTCCTCGCCGCGATCACCCTGTTCGTGGTGGCCGTCGGCAACGTCAAGGGCTTCGCGCTCACGCTCGGCATTACGACCGTCATCGACCTCGTCGTCGTCGCGCTGTTCACCCACCCGATGCTCCAGCTCATCGCCCGCTCGAGGTTCTTCGGCGACGGGCACCGCTTCAGCGGCCTCGACCCGCGCGCCCTCGGCGCCGTGTACCGCGGTCGTGCGGCGTTCCGCGCACCGGTCGCGTCGCGCAAGGGGGCCGGAGGCCGTGAGACCGTCCGCCGGCAGACCATCGCCGAGCGCCGCGCGGCCGAGGCCCGCGGCGACGACGACGACGAGACCAGCACGGACGCGTCCGTGCGCACCGGGGGGAAGGACTCCTGATGGCCAGCTTCGGACAGTTCGGCAACGACCTCTACACGGGCCGCCGGTCGATCGACTTCGTCGGTCGCCGCCGGACGTGGTACCTCATCGCTGTCGTGGCGCTGCTGCTCAGCGTCACCGTGCCCTTCCTCCGGGGCGGGTTCCACTTCGGCATCGAGTTCACGGGCGGCTCGGAGTTCCAGGTCGCCGCTCCGGACTCCCTCGACCAGTCGGTGGCGACGTCCACCGTCGAGGACATCGTCCCCGGGTCGTCGCCCCGCGTCTCCGTGGTCGGTGGCGACACGATCCGGATCCAGACCTCGCAGCTCGAGCCGGCGCAGAACAACGACGTCGCCGACGCCCTCACCGAGGCGTACGACGTGCCCGCCGACCAGGTGACCTCGTCGTACATCGGCGCGTCGTGGGGCGCGGACATCACCGGCCAGGCGGTGAAGGGCCTGCTCATCTTCCTCGGCCTCGCCTTCGTCGGCATGATGCTCTACTTCCGCACGTGGAAGATGTCGCTGGCGGCCCTGCTGGCGCTGATGCACGACCTGGTCCTCACGGCCGGCATCTACGGGATCATCGGCTTCGAGGTCACCCCCGCGGCGGTCATCGGGTTCCTCACGATCCTGGGCTACTCGCTCTACGACACCGTCGTGGTGTTCGACAAGATCCGCGAGAACACGTCGGAGGACGGGGGCGGCTCGCTGCGCACCTTCGGCGAGTCGGTCAACCTCGCGGTGAACCAGACGCTGGTGCGCTCCATCAACACCTCGGTGGTGGCGCTGCTCCCGGTCGCGGGCATCCTCTTCATCGGCGCGTTCCTCCTGGGTGCGGGGACGCTGCGCGACATCGCCCTGGCCCTCTTCGTGGGGATCCTGGTCGGCACGTACTCGACGATCTTCATCGCGTCGCCGCTCTACGTGACCTTCCGCGGACGGGACGACGCCCTGCGCGAGCAGGACGAGCGCAAGCTCGCCCGGCGCGCCCGCGAGGACGAGGCGCGCGTCGACGAGGTGACCGCCTCGTGAGCGCCGCCCGCGCATCGGTGTCCGCCGCGGAGGCGCTCCGCCTCGTCGCGACGGGCGTGCCGCTGGTCGACGTGCGCGAGACGGACGAGTGGGACGCCGGTCACGCGCCCCAGGCCGTGCTGCTGCCCCTGTCGACGCTCGGCGAGCACCTGGACGACGTGCCCGAGGGCGACGAGGTCCTCGTGGTGTGCCGCTCCGGGGTCCGGAGCGCGCGCGTGGTCGCCGCCCTGCGCCAACGCGGCGTGCCGGCCGTCGACGTCGAGGGCGGCATGCTCGCCTGGCGTGACGCCGAGGGCGAACTGACGGCCGACGAGGGCCGCGAGGCCACCGTCCGCTGACGCGACGACCTACCCTGGGACTGTCCCGCGACGAGAGCGAGGTGCGGACGTGACCGAGACCACGACGACACAGGCCGGTGCCGACGCGCCCGAACAGCCCGGTGGCGGGCCCGCGCCCTCGACGGCCTCGCTGCGCACCCTCCTGCCGCGGCTGTTCAGCCGCAGCCAGCCCGCGGGCGCCGTCGACCGGCTCGTGAAGACGGTCCGCGCCAACCACCCCAAGGCCGACCTGCTCGTGATCGAGCGTGCGTACTCGGTCGCCGAGCGCGCCCACTCCGGGCAGGTGCGCAAGAGCGGCGAGCCGTACATCACCCACCCCGTCGCCGTCGCGCAGATCCTCGCGGACCTGGGCATCGGGTCGAAGACCATCGCCGCCGCGCTGCTGCACGACACCGTCGAGGACACCGACTACACGCTCGCGATGCTGCAGCGGGACTTCGGCGACGAGATCGCGATGCTCGTGGACGGCGTCACGAAGCTCGACAAGCTCAAGTACGGCGACAACGCGCAGGCCGAGACCGTCCGCAAGATGGTCGTCGCGATGTCGAAGGACATCCGCGTGCTCGTCATCAAGCTCGCCGACCGCCTGCACAACGCGCGGACGTGGGGCTTCGTGGAGTCCGCGTCGGCGACGCGCAAGGCCACCGAGACGCTCGAGATCTACGCGCCCCTGGCGCACCGGCTGGGCATCTCGACGATCAAGTCCGAGCTCGAGGACCTCAGCTTCGCGGTGCTGCACCCGAAGCTCTACGTCGAGATCGACAGCCTCGTCAGGCAGCGCACCCCGCAGCGCGAGCAGTTCGTGCAGAACGTCATCAACGCGGTGAAGGGCGACCTCAAGAGCTCGCGCATCCGCGGGGACGTCGTCGGGCGTCCCAAGCAGTACTACTCGATCTACCAGAAGATGATCGTGCGCGGGCGCGAGTTCGACGAGATCTACGACCTCGTCGGCATCCGCGTCCTCGTGGGCTCGCTGCGCGACTGCTACGGCGTCCTCGGCAGCATCCACGCCCGGTGGACGCCCGTGCCGGGTCGCTTCAAGGACTACATCGCCACGCCGAAGTTCAACCTCTACCAGTCGTTGCACACGACGGTGATCGGGCCGAAGGGCCGCCCGGTCGAGATCCAGATCCGCACGCACGAGATGCACCAGCGCGCCGAGTTCGGCGTCGCGGCGCACTGGAAGTACAAGCAGCGCACCAACGGCGGCCGCGACGAGGTCACCGGGGGGCGGCAGACCGAGGCCGACATGGCGTGGCTCGCGCACATCTCGGACTGGCAGGCCGAGACGGCGGACCCGGCGGAGTTCCTCGACAGCCTGCGCTTCGAGATCGGAGCGAAGGAGGTCTACGTCTTCACGCCCCAGGGCAAGGTCATCGGCCTCCCGTCGGGGGCGACGCCCGTGGACTTCGCCTACGCGGTGCACACCGAGGTGGGCCACCGCACCATGGGCGCCAAGGTCAACGGTCGCCTGGTGCCGCTCGAGAGCGAGCTCGCCAGCGGCGACACCGTCGAGGTGTTCACGTCGAAGAACCCGGACAGCGGGCCGAGCCAGGACTGGCTGACCTTCGTCAAGAGCCCGCGGGCCAAGAACAAGATCCGCCAGTGGTTCACGAAGGAACGCCGCGACGAGGCGATCGAGCAGGGCAAGGACGCCATCGCGCGGGCCATGCGCAAGCAGAACCTGCCGCTGCAGAAGCTCATGAACCAGGACGCGATCGACGAGGTCGCCTCGGGCATGCGCTACGACGACGTGTCGAGCCTCTACGCCGCGGTCGGCGAGGGCCACGTGTCGACGCAGTCGGTGATCGAGAAGGTGCTCGCCGCCGTGCAGGACCAGGCGGCCGACGAGACCGAGTTCCAGTTCCCGAGCCGTGGCACGCTGCGACCGCTCCGGCACAGCGACTCCGGTGTCCTGGTGCGGGGCGCACCGGACATCCTCGTGAAGCTCGCGAAGTGCTGCACCCCGGTGCCCGGCGACTCGATCGTGGGCTTCATCACCCGCGGTCAGGGCGTGAGCGTCCACCAGTCGACGTGCCACAACGTGCAGAACCTGCTGCAGGAGCCCGAGCGGATGATCGAGGTCGAGTGGGCCCCGTCGCCCAAGAGCGTGTTCCTCGTGCAGATCCAGATCGAGGCGCTCGACCGCAGCGGCCTCCTCTCGGACGTCACGCGCGTGCTCTCCGAGCACCACGTCAACATCCTGTCGGCGTCGGTGAGCACCTCTGACGAGCGCCTCGCGGTGAGCCGCTTCGTGTTCGAGATGGGCGACGTCACGCACCTGGACCGGGTCCTCAACGCGGTGCGCCGCATCGACGCGGTCTACGACGTGTACCGGGTCAGCGCGGGCTGACCCGCCCCTCCGGCCGCGACGGGCGACGGCGTCCGTCGTCCGACGCACGACTGCCACCGGGTGCAGGGCCGAGGCCCTCGAGCCGGCCGCGGGCCCGCCGGGCGTGCGGCAGGCGACGGTGCCCGGCGAGGCGGTCCTGCAGGCCGGGCCCGACCGTGGCGTCGTCGTCGAGCAGGCGGACGACGAGTGCCCGGTGCCAGGGCGTCCAGCCGGTCGCGCGCAGCAGGTCGAGGGCGGTCCGGAGGCGCGTGGTGACGGGGACCGCGCCGGTGCGGTCGACGTCCTCCTCGGCGAGGACGACCTCGCTGACGCGGACGCCCGGGACGCGGATCCCGTGCCGGCCACGGACGTCGACGCAGGCCTGCGCAGGTCGGGTCCACGCGCCCGTCACGTGCCAGGCCCAGGCGGCCGTCGTGCCGCTCGCCACGACGTCCCGCGGCAGGAGCGTCGCCAGGGCACGGAGCCGCAGGGCACGGTCGTCGATCTCGGCAGGGCTGGCCCAGGCCGGACCGACCGGGACCACGAGGCCGTCGCGGGCGAGGCCGGCCAGCTCGGCCGGGGGGAGGGGCGCGGTCGCACGCCCGCTGCCGGTGGTCCCCAGGAGCTGCGTCATGGCCCCAGTGTGCCGACACGCCACAGGGGCGGCCACCGTGGTGACCGCCCCTGTGGACGACGGGGCCGCGCGGGGCCTCCGGGAGGGCGGCGGGCGCCCGGGCTCAGCACCCCGGGCTCAGCGCCCGAGGGCGTCGAGCCACACGCGACGGGCGTCGAGCGCCTCGCGGGCGTCCTTCACGCGCCGGGCGTCCCCGCTCGCCTCGGCGTCCCGCAGCTCGGCCTCGAGCTTCGCGATGGCGTCCTCGAGCTGGCTCGCGAGGCCCTGCGACCGAGCGGTGCGCTCGGGGTCGTTGGTCCGCCAGTGGTCCTCGTCGAGCTTCCGCACGTGCGTCTCGACGGCGCGGAGCCGGTCCTCGACGGTGCGCAGCGACTCGCGCGGCACGCGCCCGATCTCGTCCCAGCGCAGCTGCACGTCGGTGAGGCGGTCGCGGGCGAGGCCCCGGTCGGTGACGGTGAGGATCGTCTCGGCCTCGTCGAGCAGCGCCAGCTTGGCCTGCAGGTTGGCGTCGTACTCGACGGCGTCGCGCGCGGCGACCTCGTTCTTGGCGGCGTAGAGCACGTCGCCGGCGGCCTTGAAGCGCGCCCAGAGCGAGTCGTCGTACTTCTTGCCGGCCCGGCCCGCGCGCTTCCACTCGTCGAGGAGGCCACGGTACGAGGGGATGCCGTCGGAGCCGCGGGGTGCGAGGCCCTCCGCCTGCTCGACGAGCGCCTGCTTGCGCTGGCGCGCCTGGCGGTGCTGCGCGTCGAGGTCGGCGTAGAACGCCTTGCGGTGCTGGTCGATGGTGGAGCGGGCGGTGCGGAAGCGCTTCCACAGGTCGTTGCCCTCGCCCTTGGGAATGCGGGGGCCCTCCTGCTGGTGGCGCTGCCACCGGGCGAAGACGTCGTCGAGGGACGCCGTGACCTGCTTCCACTGCACGCGGGCGGGGTCCTGCGCCGCGAGGGCCTCGGCCTCCTCGACGAGCGAGGTGCGGTACGCGACGGCCTCGCGCTGGGCGGCCTGTGCCTCGGCGCTCTGCTGCCGGGTGAGCTCGCCGACAGTGCCGCCGAGGGCCGCGACGCGGTCCCGCAGGGACTGCAGGTCGCCGACGGCGCTGGGCTCGACGAGCTGCTCGCGCAGGTGCGCGACGGTACGGCTGGCGTCGGAGGCCGACGCGCCGCCCTTCAGCCGCTGTTCGAGCAGGCTCACCTGGCCCTGCAGCTCGGCGTACTTGCGCTCGTAGTAGGCGAGCGCCTCGGCGGGCGTGGCGTCGGGGTACTGGCCGACGGCGCGTTCGCCGTCGCCCTCGCGGACGTAGACGGTGCCGTCCTCGGCCACGCGGCCCCAGGGGGCCTCCGTGCGCTGGGCGGCGGCGGTGCCGGCCGGAGGCGCGGGGACGCGGGCGGGACCGGGCACGCCCGTCGGCGCGGCCGCCGCGGTGGCCCCGGCCGCGGGAGCGTCCGAGGGAGCGGACGAGTCGTCGGTGCCGACGGGGTCCGCGTCGACGGACGGGACGACCTCGTCGGCCGCGGGGACCTGCGCGCCGGCGTCCGCCTGCTCGTCGGCGGGGGCCTGCTCGGGGGCGGACGTTCGCTCGTCGGTCGGGGCGGCCTCGACGGCCTGCTCGGGGGCGGACGCCTGCTCGGGCGTCGAGGGGTCGCCGGCGGGGCCGGCGGCGGGGGACTGGTCGTCAGTAGCCAATGTTCCACCTTGTCGGACGGTCTCGTCGCGGTGGTCGGGACGATCCCCGCGATGGGTCCCCAGCCTATTGCACCGTGCCGCGACGCGACCTACTGCAGGGTGAAGGACGTCACGGTCGTGGGGACGACCGGCGCCCCGTCCGTGGGGCTCTGCGGGCTCGACGGGGTGAGCCCGGCGTCGGTGACCGCGGTGCGCAGCTCGTCGAGCCCGCTCGTCACGCGTCCGACGACGGTGTAGCCGCCGGTCGAGCCGTCGAGCGTGGTGTCTCCGTAGGTCACGAAGAACTGCGTCGTCTGCGAGTCGGGCGCGGCCGCACGCGCGATCGCGACGGTGCCCGCCGGGTAGAGGCCGTCGGCGGGCACGTTCTCGAGGGGGCCCCACGTGTAGCCGGCGTCGCCGGTCCCGTCCCCGTTGGCGGAGCCGCACTGGAGGAACTCGGTGGAGGGGGCGTCGCTGAGGCGGTGGCACGTGGTGCCGGTGTAGAAGCCCTTCTCGACGAGGTCCACGAGGACGCTGGTCGCCTGCGGCGCCGCGGCGCCGTCGAGCTCGACGCCGAGGTCGACGTTCCCGTTCAGCTGCAGCGTCCCGGTCCAGGTGCGGCCCTCGGCGAGGGACGCGTCGGGCACCTGGCCGCTGCCCTCCGCGACGGGCGTCGTGCTCTCGGCCGCGCCGGGCTCCGCGGTCGGCCCCTGGGCCGTGACCACCTGTCCGACGACCGCGAGGGCGACGACCACGACGGCGACGAGGACGCCGACGACGCCGTCCCGGCGGCGGCGTCGGACCTGGGCCTCGTGGACGCGCTGCCGGGCCGTGTAGCGGCGCAGCCGGTCGCGTGCCTCGCGGTCCTCGTTCCTGCTCGCTGCCACGGGTCCTCCGTCCGCCTCTGTCCTGCCGGGAAGCGTAGCGGAGCGGCGCGACGGACCTGCCGCCGTGGTCGGCCCGACCGGCGCCGGGCGGGCCCGACGGTGGTCGCGGCTACGATCGGTGGCCATGAGTCCGCTGCAGCACAGCTCCGCCCCGCTGGCCGTGCGCATGCGCCCGACCAGCCTGGCCGAGGTCGCCGGGCAGGGCCACCTCCTCCGGCCCGGTTCCCCGCTCGTCACGCTCGCCTCCGACGCCTCGGGCGACCAGGGCGCCGTCAGCGTCATCCTGTGGGGGCCGCCCGGCACGGGCAAGACGACGATCGCGCAGGCGGTGGCGCACAGCTCCGGTCGACGGTTCGTCGAGCTGTCGGCGGTCACCGCGGGCGTGAAGGACGTCCGTCAGGTCATGGAGAAGGCCCTCGGCGACCGTGACCTCTACGGCACGACGACCGTGCTGTTCCTCGACGAGATCCACCGCTTCACGAAGGCCCAGCAGGACGCCCTGCTGCCGGGCGTCGAGAACGGCTGGGTGGTGCTCATCGCCGCCACCACCGAGAACCCGTCGTTCTCGGTGATCACGCCCCTGCTGTCGCGGTCGCTGCTGCTCACGCTCGAGCAGCTGGCCGACGACGACCTCGCGGACCTCGTCCGGCGCGCCGTCGTCGATCCCCGTGGCCTCGCCGACGGCGTCGTGCTCGAGGACGACGCCCTCGCGGCGATCGTCCGCCTGGCCTCGGGCGACGCCCGGCGGGCGCTCACGGCCCTCGAGGCGTCCGCGGCGGTCGCCTCGGCGCTGCACGACGAGCTGCGCGGCGCCGACCGGGGACCGGACGGCGACCCCGACGCGGACTTCGACCCCGACGCCGACTACGAGGCCCCCGACGCGGACGACCGCCCGGTGGTCACGGCCGAGACGGTGGCGCAGTCCGTGGACCGGGCCCTGCTCCGCTACGACCGGGCGGGGGACGAGCACTACGACGTCATCAGCGCCTTCATCAAGTCGATCCGGGGCTCCGACGTCGACGCCGCCCTGCACTGGCTGGCGCGCATGATCGAGGCGGGGGAGGACCCGCGCTTCATCTGCCGCCGCATCATCGTCTCGGCCTCGGAGGACATCGGCATGGCCGACCCGCAGGCGCTCACCGTGGCCGTCTCCTGTGCGACGGCGGTGCAGATGATCGGCATGCCCGAGGGCCGGATCCCGATGGCCGAGGCGGTGGTCTACCTCGCCACCGCGCCGAAGTCGAACCGCTCGTACCGGGCGCTGGACGCGGCCCTCGCCGACGTCCGGGCGGGTCGCGGCGGGCGCGTGCCGAAGCACCTGCGCGACGCGCACTACGCGGGGGCGAAGCGGCTCGGGCACGGCAAGGGGTACCGGTACGCGCACGACTCCGAGTTCGGCGTCGTCGAGCAGCAGTACCTCCCCGACGAGCTCGTCGGGGGCACGTACTACGACCCGACGGCGAACGGCCACGAGCGAGAGGTGGGCGCCCGCCTCGAGAAGCTGCGCCGGATCACCCGCGGCGACCGCTGAGCGGGGCCGGAGGCGCGCCCCGCGCCCGCCCCGTCGCTCGCGTCGCCCCGTGCGCTCCTGTATGCTCGTGGGGTTGCCTGTCACCGGGCGTCGACGCGCGGCTGCTGACGACGACCCGACAAGGTGCGTTCGACCTGTAGCCGGTCGCCACCGCGGCACACCACCACCCCTCTTGTTACGCCGTCCGGCGCTCGCGCGCCGGGGCGGCCACCAGCTCATCACCGACAAGAACAGGAACACCCGTGTCCACGAAGTCCCGCACCCGCAGCAAGACGCGCCTCTCGCGTGCCCTCGGCATCGCCCTCACCCCGAAGGCCGCCCGGTACCTCGAGAAGCGCCCCTACGCTCCCGGCGAGCACGGCCGCACCAAGCGCAAGGCCGACAGCGACTACGCCGTCCGCCTCCGCGAGAAGCAGCGCCTGCGCGCCCAGTACGGCATCCGCGAGGCCCAGCTCCGCATCGTCTTCAACGAGGCCCGCAAGGCCCAGGGCCTGACCGGTGAGAACCTCGTCGAGCTCCTCGAGACCCGCCTCGACGCGCTCGTCCTGCGCGCCGGCTTCGCCCGCACCACGGCGCAGGCCCGCCAGATGGTCGTGCACCGTCACATCCTCGTCGACGGCAAGCTCGTCGACCGCCCCTCGTTCCGCGTGAAGGAGGGCCAGATGATCCACGTCAAGGGCCGCAGCGAGAGCATGGAGCCCTTCCAGGTCGCCGCCGCCGGTGGTCACCTCGACGTCCTGCCCAAGGTCCCCGCCTACCTCGACGTCGAGATCGACAAGCTCCAGGCCCGCCTCGTGCGTCGCCCGAAGCGTGCCGAGGTCCCCGTGACCTGCGAGGTCCAGCTGGTCGTCGAGTACTACGCCGCCCGCTAGGTCCCGCACCGCAGCGCCCCGAGAGGAGCGAGCCACGACGTGGCTCGCTCCTCTCGCCGTTCCCGGGCACGGCGCCCGGGCCGTCCCGGCCGACGGACTAGGCTGGGTGGTCGTCCGGCCGCCGCGTGCGGCACCTCGCGAAGGAGTCCGTGTGAAGAGCCTGTTCCTGCTGTCCGTCGGGGTCGTCCTCGGCTTCGTCGTCGCGCACCAGGCCAACCGGACCCCGCTCGGCGCCCGTGTCTTCGGGGACCTCGACGGGCGTGCCCGCTCGTTCCGGGCCGCCGTGGTCGACGGCTACAAGACGCGCGAGGCCGAGCTCCGCTCGGACCCCGACGCCGCGTAGGCGCCCCGTCCTCCGCGCGACCGGCCGCACCCGGCCGGGCCGCGCCTCCTCGTCCCACCCCTGTCACACCTCCGGGAGAACCATGCAGACCGCCGAGATCCGCCGCCGTTGGCTCACCTACTTCGGCGACCGGGGGCACACCGTCGTGCCGTCCGCCTCGCTCGTCAGCGACGACCCGTCGCTGCTGTTCACGGTCGCCGGCATGGTGCCGTTCATCCCCTACCTCACCGGCCTCGTGCCGACGCCGTACCCCCGGGCGACGAGCGTGCAGAAGTGCATCCGCACGAACGACATCGACGAGGTCGGCAAGACGCCGCGCCACGGCACGTTCTTCCAGATGAACGGCAACTTCTCGTTCGGGGACTACTTCAAGGAGCAGGCGATCTCGTACGCCTGGGAGTTCCTCACGAGCGCCGAGGACGACGGCGGGCTCGGGTTCTCGCCCGACGACCTCTGGGTCACGGTCTACGAGGAGGACGACGAGGCCATCGCCTTCTGGAAGCAGCACTCGAGCCTGCCCGACGAGCGCATCCAGCGCCTCGGCAAGGACACGAACTACTGGTCGACCGGCCAGCCCGGTCCGGCGGGCCCCTGCTCGGAGATCTTCTTCGACCGTGGTCCCGCGTACGGCGCCGACGGCGGGCCGGCGACGGACGACGACCGCTACGTCGAGATCTGGAACCTCGTGTTCATGCAGTACCAGATCACGGACGTCCGCTCGAAGTACGACTTCGAGATCGTCGGCGAGCTGCCCGCGAAGAACATCGACACCGGCATGGGCCTCGAGCGCGTCGCGTTCCTCAAGCAGGGCGTCGACAACATGTACGAGATCGACCAGGTGCGCCCGGTCCTCGACGAGGCGTCGCGCCTCTCGGGTCGGCGCTACGGGGCGGACCACGACGACGACGTGCGGATGCGCGTCATCGCCGACCACGTCCGCAGCTCGCTCATGCTCATGTCCGACGGCGTGCGCCCGTCGAACGAGGGGCGCGGCTACATCCTGCGTCGCCTGCTGCGCCGCTCCGTCCGGTCGATGCGCCTCCTGGGCGTCGAGGGCCCCACCTTCGAGCACCTCTTCGCGGCGTCGCGCGACGCCATGAAGTCGGCGTACCCCGAGGTGGAGCGCGACTACGACCGCATCTCGCGCCTCGCCCTCGCCGAGGAGGAGACCTTCCTCCGCACCCTCGCGGCGGGCACCTCGATCCTCGACGTCGCCGTCGCGGACACGAAGGCCGCGCGCGGCGCGCACCTCGAGGGCGACACCGCGTTCCTGCTCCACGACACCTTCGGCTTCCCCATCGACCTCACGCTCGAGATCGCCGAGGAGAGCGGGCTCACGGTCGACCGCGAGGCCTTCGACCGGCTCATGGGCGACCAGCGGGCCAGGGCCAAGGCCGACGCCCGGTCCAAGAAGACCGCCCTCGCCGACCTCAGCGTCTACAGCGCCTTCCGTGCCGCGGGCGAGACGGTGTTCACGGGGTACGACGTGCTCGACACGCCGACGCGCGTGCTCGGCCTCGTCGTCGACGGACAGCCCGTCGACCGGGCGGTCGTCGGCGAGATCGCCGAGGTGATCGTGGCCGAGACGTCCCTGTACGCCGAGTCCGGCGGGCAGGAGGCCGACCAGGGCAGCATCGTCGGCGCGGGCTTCGACCTCGAGGTGCTCGACGTGCAGCGACCCGTGAAGGGGCTCGTGAGCCACCGGGTGCAGGTGCGCTCGGGCGAGGTGGGCGTGGGCGACGAGGCCACCACGGTCGTCGACCCCGCGTACCGTCGCGGCGCGACGCAGGCGCACTCGGCCACGCACCTCGTGCACGCCGCGCTGCGCCAGGTGCTCGGCTCCGAGGCGCACCAGGCCGGCTCGTACAACAGGGCCGGGTACCTCCGCCTGGACTTCTCGTGGAACGCCCCGCTGAGCGCCGCGACGCGCAGCGAGATCGAGGAGATCGCGAACACGGCCGTGCGCGACGACCTCGAGGTCGTCACCCGCGAGCTCCCCCTCGACGAGGCGCGCGCCCTGGGCGCCATGGCCCTGTTCGGCGAGAAGTACGGCGAGACCGTGCGCATGGTCGACATCGGCGGCCCGTGGTCCCGCGAGCTCTGCGGCGGCACGCACGTCGCCTCGAGCGCGCAGGTCGGCCTCGTCAACCTGGTCGGCGAGTCCTCGGTGGGCTCGACGAGCCGCCGCGTGGAGTCGCTCGTCGGGCTGGACGCCTTCCGGGAGTTCGCGGCGGAGCGCGCCCTCGTCGCCCAGCTGACGTCGTCCCTCAGGACGCCGAAGGAGGCGCTGCCCGAGCGGGTCGCGGAGCTCGCGTCGAGCCTGCGGGCCGCCGAGAAGAGGATCGCCGAGTTCGAGCGCGCCCAGCTGCAGACGCGCGTGCCCACGCTCGCCGCGGCCGCCGCGCCGGTCGGCGTGCACACGGTGGTCGCCGAGTCCGTGGGGGAGCTGCGCTCCACCGACGAGCTCCGGTCGCTCGTGACGAGCGTCCGGGAGCGGCTCGGTCGCGACGCCGACGCGGTCGTGGCCCTCGCGGCCGAGGTGTCCGGCAAGCCCTCGGTGATCGTGGCGACGACGGAGGCGGCGCGCCGCTCGGGCGTGAAGGCCGGCGTGCTCGCGCGCGCGGCGGCGGCGACCCTCGGCGGCGGGGGCGGCGGCAAGGACGACCTCGCACAGGGCGGGGGCTCGGACGTGTCCGCGATCCCGGCCGCGCTCTCGGGCGTCGTCGCGGCCCTCGGCGCCTGACGTGCGGCCGGGAGCGCGGATCGGCGTCGACGTGGGCAGGGCCCGCGTGGGCGTCGCCCGCTGCGACCCCGCCGCGTCGATGGCGTTCCCGGTCGAGACCGTGGCCCGGAGCCGCGGGGCGTCGGACGCGGACCTCGTGACCCTCGCCCGGCACGTGGCCGAGCTCGAGGCGGTGGAGGTCGTCGTCGGGCTGCCGCTGTCGCTCTCGGGGGCGGAGACGCCGTCCACCCAGGACGCGCTGGACTTCGCCGCGGCCCTGGCCGCCCGCGTCGAGGTGCCGGTCCGCATGGTGGACGAGCGCCTCTCGACGGTGACGGCGCAGGGCGCCCTCCGCGCCTCCGGCCGGTCCTCGCGGCAGCAACGGTCCGTCGTGGACCAGGTCGCCGCTGTTATCATCCTGCAACACGCCCTCGACCAGGAACGGACGAGCGGCCGACCACCCGGACACCTCGTCGAGCGCTGACCCGCGCCGACGACCGACGAAGGACGACCACGCGTGGCCCACGACCCCGACTGGGACGAGATCTTCTCGACGCAGCCCCCCTCGACGACGGCCGGCGACCGTGAGGCCGCGCCCGTCCCCTTCGACGACGACCGCGAGGAGTCGCGCCGGGACCGCCGGACGCGCGAACGGCGCCGCGGACGGTCCACCGGCACGGACGGTGCACCCCGCCGCCGCGGCCCGAGGACGGGCGCCGTCGTGCTCGTCGCGGTGCTGGTCGTCGTCGTCGGCGGCGGTGCCGTCGGCGCGTCGGCCCTCTGGGGCAGCGTCGCTCCCCGCGTGAGCGCGCTCTTCGGCGAGGACGAGGCACCCGACTACGCCGGCTCGGGCAACGGCACCGAGGTCGACTTCGCGATCGTCGACGGCGACGTCGGCTCGGACATCGCTCAGAACCTCGTCGACTCCGGCGTGACGCAGAGCTACGCGGCGAGCTACGAGATCCTCCTCGCCGACCCGACCATGACCTTCCAGCCGGGGTCGTACAAGCTGCAGCAGGAGATGAGCGCGCAGAGCGCCCTGTCCGCGCTCTCCGACCCGGCCAACCGGATCGTGGACCGGCTCGTGATCCCCGAGGGCACCGCCTCCCGGGACGTCGAGGGCCTGCTCGTCTCGGCGACGGGCCTGCCCGAGGCGGACGTCCAGGCGGCCTTCACCGACACCTCCACCTACGGCCTCCCGGCGGGCGTGACGGACCTCGAGGGGTGGCTCTTCCCGGCCACCTACGAGCTCGACCCGGGCAAGACGGCCCGCGACTACGTGCAGCTCATGGTCGACACCATGAAGGAGCGCCTCGTCCAGCACGGCGCGCAGGAGGCCGACTTCCAGCGCGTCGTCACGTTCGCGTCGCTCGTCCAGCGCGAGGCGGGCCTCGCGGACGACTACCCGAAGGTCGCACGGGTGTTCCAGAACCGCCTCGACCAGGGCATGCTCCTGCAGTCCGACGCGACGGTCGCCTACGGCACCGGCAACACGCACCTCGTCACCACCACCGACGAGGAGCGCGAGGACGCGAGCAACCCGTACAACACGTACGTGCACCTCGGGCTGCCCGTCGGCCCGATCTCGAACCCGGGCGACCTCGCGATCGACGCCGCGCTGCACCCCGCCGACGGCGCCTGGCTGTACTTCGTCACGACGAACCTGGACACGGGGGAGACGACGTTCTCGGACACGTTCGCCCAGCACCAGCAGGCCGTGAAGGTGTGGCAGGCCTGGATGCGCGAGCACCCCGAGTACGGCTGATCCCGCCCCGCCCGTCCCCGCCCCTGCACCGTGGCCGTCGTCACGGTGCAGGGGCGGTCCCGGTCCCTGTGGGAGAATCGCCGTCATGCTTCGTTGGTTGACGGCCGGAGAATCGCACGGCCCCGAACTCATCGCCGTGCTCGAGGGCCTGCCCGCGGGCGTTCCCGTGTCGCTCGACGCGATCCGCGCGGACCTGGCCCGCCGCAAGCTCGGCTACGGCCGCGGTTCGCGCATGAAGTTCGAGGCCGACGAGCTGCACCTCTCCGGGGGCGTGCGCCACGGCCTCACCATGGGCAGTCCGGTCGCGCTGCGCGTCGGCAACACCGAGTGGCCGAAGTGGGCCGAGGTCATGTCGCCCGAGCCGGTCGAGGTGTCCGACGCCTCCCGCGGGCGGAGCGCCCCGCTGACCCGTCCTCGTCCCGGGCACGCCGACCTCGTGGGCATGCAGAAGTACGGCTTCGACGAGGCCCGACCGGTCCTCGAGCGGGCCAGCGCCCGCGAGACCGCCGCCCGCGTCGCCCTCGGCGCCGTGGCGCGCGCGTTCCTCGCCGAGCTGGGGGTGGAGCTCGTCAGCCACACCCTCTCCATCGGTCCGGTGCGCGTGCCCGAGGGCGCCCGCCTGCCGGTGCCGGCCGACGTCGACGCCCTCGACGCCGACCCGCTGCGCTGCGCCGACCCCGAGACCTCGGCCGCGATGGTCGCCGAGGTCGACGACGCGAAGAAGGCCGGCGACACCCTCGGCGGCATCGTCGAGGTGCTCGCCTACGGGCTGCCGCCGGGGCTCGGCTCGCACGTCCACTGGGACCGCCGCCTCGACTCGCGGCTCGCCGCGGCCCTCATGGGCATCCAGGCCATCAAGGGCGTCGAGGTCGGCGACGGCTTCGAGACGACCCGGCGCCGCGGCTCGGCCGCGCACGACGAGCTGCACCGCGAGGGCGACGCCATCACGCGCGCCACGGACCGGGCCGGAGGCACGGAGGGCGGCATGAGCACCGGCACCGTCCTGCGCGTGCGGGCCGGCATGAAGCCGATCGCCACCGTGCCGCGCGCGCTGGCGACGATCGACGTGGCGAGCGGCGAGGAGGCCCGGGCCCACCACCAGCGGTCCGACGTCTGCGCGGTGCCCGCCTCCGGCGTCGTCGCCGAGGCCATGGTGGCGCTCGTCCTCACCGAGGCCGTCCTCGAGAAGTTCGGCGGCGACTCGGTCGCCGAGACGAGGCGCAACCTGGAGGCCTACCTGGCTGCGATCCCCGACTCCCTGCGGACCGCCTCCGGCAGCTCCGCCCCGGTCGGGGACGACGCGACGGACGCCCTCGTCCCGTGACCGCCGCGGTCGCGTTCGTCGGACCGATGGGCGCGGGCAAGTCGAGCATCGGCAAGAAGACGTCCCGGCGCCTCGACACGCCCTTCACCGACACCGACCGGGTGCTCGTCTCCCGGCACGGTCCGGTCGCCGACCTCTTCGCCGCCCACGGCGAGGAGGGGTTCCGCGAGCTCGAACGCGTCGTCGTCGCCGAGGCCCTCGCCGGCGAGGGCGTGGTCTCGCTCGGCGGCGGTGCCGTGCTGCACCCCGGCACCCGCGACCTGCTGCGCGGCGTGCCCGTCGTGCTGCTCACGGTCACGCCCGAGGCGGTCGAGTCCCGGCTGCGCGGCGGCTCACGGCCGTTGCTCGCGGTGGAGGGCATGACCGCCTGGCGCCGCATCGCGGCCGAGCGCGACCCGCTCTACCGGGCCGTCGCCGACCTCACCCTCGACACCTCCCACCGCCCCGTCTCCGGCGTCGTCGACGACGTCGTGGCGTGGGTCCGAGAAAGGACGCCCACCGCGTGACCGACACCGCCCCGCACCCCGCCCTCGCCGACGCGACCCGCATCACGGTCGGCGGCGCCGACCCCTACGACGTCCTCGTCGGCCGCGGCGTCGTCGACGCCCTGCCCGCCGTGCTCGGTCCCAAGGTCGCCAAGGTGCTCGTCGTGCACGCGCCCACCCTGGGGCGCCGTGCCGACGAGCTGCGCCGGAGCCTCGTCGACGCCGGCTACGAGGCCCTCATCGCCGAGGTGCCCGACGCCGAGGACGCCAAGCGCGTCGAGGTCGCGGCGTTCTGCTGGCAGGTTCTCGGACAGGCCGACTTCACGCGGACCGACGCCGTCGTCGGCTTCGGCGGCGGCGCGGTCACCGACCTCGCCGGCTTCGTCGCCGCGACGTGGCTGCGCGGCGTGCCGCTGGTGCAGGTGCCGACGACGGTCCTCGGCATGGTCGACGCGAGCGTCGGCGGCAAGACCGGGATCAACACGGCCGAGGGCAAGAACATGGTCGGGGCGTTCCACCCGCCGGTGGGCGTGCTCGCCGACCTCGACCTGCTCGAGACGCTTCCCCGCAACGAGATCCTGGCCGGCTTCGCCGAGGTCGTGAAGACCGGGTTCCTCGCCGAGCCCGAGATCCTCGAGCTGCTCGAGGCCGACGTCGACCTCGCCACGGACCCGACCTCGGCGGAGTTCCGGCGCGTCGTCGAGCTCTCGATCGCCTTCAAGGCGCGCGTGGTGGGGGAGGACCTCACCGAGCAGGGCCTCCGCGAGATCCTCAACTACGGGCACACGCTGGGGCACGCCGTCGAGCACGCCGAGCGGTACCAGTGGCGGCACGGGGCGGCGGTGTCGGTGGGCATGGTCTTCGCCGCCGAGCTCGCCCGCCTCGCGGGCCGGCTGTCCGACGACGTCGTCGAGCGGCACCGCCGCGTGCTCGCCTCGTTGACGCTGCCCACGAGCTACCCCCTCGGACGGTGGTCGACGCTGCTGGCCACCATGCAGCGCGACAAGAAGGCGCGGGCCGGCATGCTGCGCTTCATCGTGCTCGACGACGTGGGGCGCCCCACGGTCCTCGAGGGGCCCGACCAGAGCCTGCTGTTCGCCGCGTGGCAGGAGGTCGGGTCCTAGGGCTCCCGCTACACTCGTCCCTGGCCGCACCCGGCCCCCTCCTCGACCACGAACGGACCCTCCCCGCATGGCGACCACCAACGACATCAAGAACGGCGCCGTCCTCAACCTGGACGGCCAGCTCTGGAACGTCATCGAGTTCCAGCACGTGAAGCCGGGCAAGGGTGGCGCGTTCGTCCGCACGAAGATGAAGAACGTCCTCTCGGGCAAGGTCGTCGACAAGACCTTCAACGCGGGCACGAAGATCGACTTCGCGAACGTGGACCGTCGCGAGTACACGTACCTCTACGCCGAGGCCGACGGCTACGTGTTCATGGACACGACGGACTACGACCAGATCAACGTCCCGGCGACCATCGTCGGCGACGCCAAGAACTTCATGCTCGAGAACCAGAACGTGCAGATGGCGCTGCACGACGGCAACCCGCTCTACATCGAGCTGCCCGCGAGCGTCGTCCTCGAGGTCACGTACACGGAGCCCGGCCTGCAGGGCGACCGGTCCACGGGCGGCACCAAGCCGGCCACCGTCGAGACGGGCTACGAGGTCCAGGTCCCGCTGTTCCTCGAGCAGGGCACGAAGATCAAGGTCGACACGCGCGACGGCGGCTACCTCGGCCGCGTCAACGACTAGTCGCGGCGCCGTCGCCCCGTGAGCGCACGCACCAAGGCGCGCAAGCGCGCCCTCGACGTCCTCTACGTCGCCGACATCCGCCAGGTGTCGATCGCCGACGCCCTCGGCCTCGAGGCCGAGCGGGCGCGCGAGCAGCCCGAGCGGTCCTCGAGCTGGCCCTACGCCCGCGAGATCGTCACCGGCGTCATGGACCACCAGGCCGAGATCGACGAGCTGCTCGTCACCTACGCGCAGGGGTGGACGCTCGCGCGGATGCCCGCGATCGACCGTGCCCTGCTGCGGATCGGCACGTGGGAGGTCCTCTTCGCCGACGCCGTCCCCGACGCCGTCGCGATCAGCGAGGCGGTCGAGCTCGCCCAGCAGCTGAGCACCGACGACAGCGCGCCGTTCGTCAACGGGCTGCTGGCGCGCATCGCGTCGACCCGCGCCTCCTGACCGCCGGGCGCCTCCTGACGCCCCCGTCGACCGGGCGGGGGCGCTAGGCTCGCAGCACGGCACCACCCCGGCACCACCCCCGACGTCCTTTAAGTTCCGTCCCGAGAGGCGGGGAAGGAGGTCCGATTGAGCACGCGCACCGTGCTGAGTCAGGCTGACATCGCACGCGCCCTGACGCGCATCTCCCACGAGGTCCTCGAGTCGAACAAGGGGCCCGAGCGGCTCGTGGTCCTCGGCGTCCCCACGCGAGGCGTGGTCCTCGCCGAGCGGCTCGCCGCCTCGCTGTCGTCCATCTCGGGCGTCGACGTGCCCGTGGGCTCGCTCGACGTGACGATGTACCGCGACGACATCCGGCGCCACCCGACGCGCACCCCGCAGCCCACGTCGCTGCCGCCCGGCGGGATCGACGACGCCGTCGTGGTGCTCGTCGACGACGTCCTCTACTCGGGCCGCACGATCCGGGCCGCCCTGGACGCGCTCGGCGACCACGGTCGTCCCCGGGCGGTCCGCCTGGCCGTGCTCGTCGACCGGGGCCACCGCGAGCTGCCGATCCGCGCCGACTTCGTGGGCAAGAACCTGCCCACGTCGACCTCGGAGCGGATCTTCGTCCGCCTGCACGGCGTCGACGACGACGAGCTCGTCGCCATCGAGGGCGGGGTGGCGTCGTGAGGCACCTGCTCAGCACGGCGGACCTCGACCACGGGGCCGCGGTCCACCTGCTCGACGTGGCCGAGGACATGTCGGACGTCGCGACCCGCGAGGTGCGGAAGCTCCCCACCCTCCGCGGGCGCACCGTCGTCAACCTCTTCTACGAGGACAGCACGCGCACGCGCATCTCGTTCGAGGCCGCCGCGAAGCGCCTCAGCGCCGACGTCATCAACTTCGCCGCCAAGGGCTCGAGCGTCTCGAAGGGGGAGTCGCTGAAGGACACCGTGCAGACCCTCGCCGCGATGGGGGCGGACGGCATCGTCCTGCGGCACCCCGCCTCCGGTGCGGCCAAGGTCCTCGCCGACAGCGGGTGGGTGGACGCGAGCGTCGTCAACGCGGGCGACGGCACGCACGAGCACCCGACGCAGGCACTGCTCGACGCCTTCACGATGCGCCGGCGCGTGCACGGCGCGGCGAGCCGCGGCAGGGACCTCGACGGGCTCCGCGTCCTCGTCGTCGGCGACGTCCTGCACAGCCGGGTCGCCCGCTCGAACGCCTGGCTGCTGCGGACGCTCGGCGCGTCGGTGACCGTGGTCGCGCCGCCCACCCTCCTCCCGGTCGACGTGAGCCGCCTCGGCGTCGACGTCGCGTACGACCTCGACGAGGCCATCGCCGACGTCCGCCCCGACGTCGTCATGATGCTGCGCATCCAGCAGGAGCGCATGCACGAGGCGTTCTTCCCCAACGCCCGCGAGTACGCCCGCGTCTGGGGCCTGGGCTCGGCGCGGTTCCGTGCACTGCCCGAGACCGCGATCGTCATGCACCCCGGTCCCATGAACCGGGGGCTCGAGATCGGGGACGAGGCGGCCGACTCGCCCCGCTCCACGGTCCGTGACCAGGTCGCCCACGGCGTGAGCGTGCGCATGGCGGTCCTCTACCTCACGCTCACCGGAGACCGGGAGGACGCCCGATGACCACCACCCACCTCGTGCGCGGCGCCGAGACCGTCGACGGCACCCGGACGGACCTCGTCCTCCGCGACGGCGTCGTGGCCGAGGCCGGCACCGGGCTCAGCGCGGCGGGCGCGACCGTGGTCGACGCCGACGGCCTGCTCGTGCTGCCCGGCCTCGTCGACCTGCACACGCACCTCCGGGAGCCCGGCGGCGAGGGCAGCGAGACCGTCCTCACGGGCTCCCGGGCCGCCGCCGCGGGCGGCTTCACCGCCGTCAACGCGATGGCGAACTCGTCGCCCGTCGCCGACACCGCCGGCGTCGTCGAGCAGGTGCAGGCCCTCGGCGAGCGCGCCGGCTACGTGACCGTCCGTCCGATCGGCGCCGTGTCCCAGGGGCTCGAGGGGACGCACCTGTCCGAGATCGGCGCGATGGCGCGCTCCCGCGCGGCCGTCCGGGTGTTCTCGGACGACGGCCACTGCGTCGCCGACCCCCTCCTCATGCGCCGGGCGCTCGAGTACGTGAAGGGCTTCGGCGGGGTCGTGGCGCAGCACGCCCAGGAGCCCCGCCTCACCGTCGGCGCGCAGATGCACGAGGGCGCGCTCTCGGCCGAGCTCGGCCTCGCCGGCTGGCCCGCCGTCGCGGAGGAGGCGATCATCGCCCGCGACGTCCTGCTCGCCGACCACGTCGGCGCGCGACTGCACGTCTGCCACGTGTCGACCGCGGGCAGCGTCGAGGTGATCCGCTGGGCGAAGTCGCGCGGCATCGACGTCACCGCCGAGGTGACCCCGCACCACCTGCTGCTCACCGAGGACCTCGTCGCCGGGTACGACGCGACGTACAAGGTCAACCCGCCCCTGCGCCGCCAGGAGGACGTCGAGGCGCTGCGCGCCGCCCTCGCCGACGGGACGATCGACGTGGTGGCGACCGACCACGCCCCGCACACGAGCGAGGCGAAGCACTGCGAGTGGGGCAACGCCGCGAACGGCATGGTCGGCCTCGAGTCGGCGCTGCCGGTCGTGCACGCCACCATGGTCGAGACCGGGCTCCTGGGCTGGGCGGACGTCGCCCGCGTGCTCTCGAGCGCACCCGCGCGCATCGGCCGGGTGCCGGGGCAGGGCCACGGCGTCGTCGTCGGGGGGCCCGCCGAGCTCACCCTCTACGATCGGAGCGTGACCCGCACGTTCTCGACCGACGACCTCGCGGGTCGCAGCACGAACTCGCCGTACCTCGGCCGCACCCTGCCGGGGCGGGTCGTGGCCACGTTCCACCGCGGCTGGGCGACCGTCCTCGACGGTGCCGTCGTCGACGAGGACGTCGTGGCGCGCTCGGCCCGCGCGGCCGCGGAGGCCCCGTGAGCCAGTGGGCGGTCGCCGCCGTGGGGGCCGTCGGCGTCCTCGGCCTGCTGCTGCTCATGGTCCTCGCGTGGCGTGCCCGCGGACGACGCCAGGCGGACGTCCCCGCGCCTCCGGCCGTCCCCGCCGTGACCTCCCCGGCGACGCACGAGGCCGACGTCGCGTACGTCGCGACGACGCGGGCGGGCGACCCGCTCGACCGCGTGGTCGTGCACGGCCTCGGCTTCCGGGGGCCGGCGCGGGTCGCCGTGCACGCCGAGGGGGTGCGCGTCGACGTCGCCGGCCGCGACCCCTTCTTCGTCGCGACGGACCAGGTCGACGACGTCCGTCGCGCGACCTGGACCATCGACCGCGTCGTCGAGCGGGACGGCCTCGTGCTGCTCGCCTGGCGCCTCGGCACCGTCCCCGTCGAGACGTACCTGCGTCCCGGCGACGACCCCCGCCCGCTCGTGGCGGCGGTCCGTTCCGTCCTCGACGGGCGACGACGACCGGGGTCGGACGACGAGACCGTGCGCCCCGCCCCCACCGCGGGCTCCCCGCGCCCCGCCGACCCGTCCGACGCCTCCGCCGCCGACGCCCCGCACCCCCACGCACCCCAGGAGAACCCGTGACCCAGAAGGCCCTGCTCGTCCTCGAGGACGGCACCCGCTACGTCGGACGCGCCTACGGCGCCGTCGGCCGCACGCTCGGCGAGGTCGTCTTCGCGACCGGCATGACCGGCTACCAGGAGACCCTCACCGACCCGTCCTACGCCGGCCAGATCGTCGTCATGACCGCTCCGCACGTCGGCAACACCGGCGTCAACGACGAGGACCCCGAGAGCCGCCGCATCTGGGTGGCCGGCTACGTCGTCCGCGACGCCAGCCGGGTCGTCTCGAACCACCGTGCCACCGGCAGCCTCGACGACCAGCTCGTCGCGGACGGCGTCGTCGGCATCCAGGGGATCGACACCCGCGCCGTGACGCGGCGCCTGCGCGACGCCGGCTCGATGCGCGGCGGCGTGTTCAGCGGCCCCGACGCCGACCTGCCCGAGGACGAGCAGCTGGCGCTCGTCCGCGACGCCGTGGGGATGCGCGGTCTCAGCCTCTCCGCCGAGGTGTCCACCCTCGAGCCGTACGTGCTCGACGCGGAGGGGGAGCGGATCGGCACGCTCGCCGTCCTCGACCTCGGCGTGAAGACGTCGACCCTGCGGTACCTGGCGCAGCGGGGCTTCGAGGTGCACGTGCTGCCCCAGTCGACGACGCCGGAGGAGCTCCGCGCGCTTGCCCCGGACGCCCTGTTCTACTCGAACGGCCCCGGCGACCCCGCCGCGAGCGACGCGCAGGTCGCCCTGCTGCAGGAGTCGCTCCGCGACGGCACGCCGTTCTTCGGCATCTGCTTCGGCAACCAGCTGCTCGGCCGCGCCCTCGGCTTCGGCACCTACAAGCTGCCCTTCGGGCACCGCGGCATCAACCAGCCCGTGCTCGACAAGACGACCGGCCGCGTCGAGATCACGAGCCAGAACCACGGCTTCGCGGTCGACGCGCCGATCGAGGGCGTGCACGAGTCGCCCGCCGGCTTCGGTCGCGTCGAGGTCAGCCACTACAGCCTCAACGACCAGGTCGTGGAGGGCCTCCGCGCCCTCGACGTGCCCGCCTTCAGCGTCCAGTACCACCCCGAGGCGGCGGCGGGCCCGCACGACAGCAACCACCTCTTCGACAGGTTCCGCGAGGCCGTCCTCGCGGGGCGCAGCGCGACCCCGACCGCGACGACCACCAAGGACTCCGAGTAATGCCCAAGCGCCCCGACATCCACAGCGTCCTCGTCATCGGCAGCGGCCCCATCGTCATCGGCCAGGCGGCCGAGTTCGACTACTCGGGCACCCAGGCCTGCCGCGTCCTCCGCGAGGAGGGCGTCCGCGTGGTGCTCGTCAATCCGAACCCGGCGACGATCATGACCGACCCCGGGTTCGCCGACGCCACCTACGTCGAGCCCATCACGAGCGAGGTCCTCGAGGCGATCATCGTCAAGGAGCGGCCCGACGCCATCCTGCCGACGCTCGGCGGGCAGACGGCGCTCAACGCGGCCATCGCGCTCGACGAGGCGGGGATCCTCGCGAAGCACGGCGTCGAGCTCATCGGCGCGAAGGTCGACGCGATCAAGAAGGGCGAGGACCGCCTCCTCTTCAAGGAGCTGGTCCTCGAGGCGGGCGCCGACGTCGCCAAGTCGTTCATCGCGCACACCGTCGACGAGGCGGTCGACTACGCCGAGGAGCTCGGCTACCCCCTCGTGATCCGTCCGTCGTACACGATGGGCGGCCTGGGCTCGGGCTTCGCGTACTCCCGCGAGGAGCTCGTCCGCATGGTCACGGACGGCCTGCACCAGAGCCCCGTCACCGAGGTGCTCCTCGAGGAGTCGATCCTCGGCTGGAAGGAGTACGAGCTCGAGATGATGCGGGACACGGCCGACAACACGGTCGTCGTCTGCTCCATCGAGAACGTCGACCCCGTGGGGGTGCACACGGGCGACTCGATCACGGTCGCGCCCGCGCTGACGCTCACCGACCGCGAGTACCAGAAGCTCCGCGACATCTCGATCGACGTCATCCGCCGCGTCGGCGTCGACACCGGCGGCTGCAACATCCAGTTCGCCGTGGACCCCGACACGGGCCGCGTCATCGTGATCGAGATGAACCCGCGCGTGTCGCGCTCGAGCGCGCTCGCGTCGAAGGCCACCGGCTTCCCGATCGCGAAGATCGCCGCGAAGCTCGCCCTCGGCTACCGCCTCGACGAGATCACCAACGACATCACGGGCGTGACGCCGGCCTCGTTCGAGCCGACCCTCGACTACGTCGTCGTCAAGGTGCCGCGCTTCGCGTTCGAGAAGTTCCCCGCGGCGGACACGACCCTGACGACGACCATGAAGAGCGTCGGCGAGGCCATGGCCATCGGGCGCAACTACACGCAGGCGCTCCAGAAGGCGCTGCGCTCGCTCGAGAAGCGCGGGTCGAGCTTCCACTGGGAGGGCGAGCCGGGTGACGCGGCGACCCTCCTCGAGACGGCGGCGCGCCCGACCGACGGCCGCATCGTGACGGTGCAGCAGGCCCTCCGGGCCGGCGCCACGGCCGAGCAGGTGCACGAGGCGACGGGCATCGACCCGTGGTTCGTCGACCAGGTCGTCCTCGTCAACGAGGTCGCGGCCGAGGTCGCGGCGGCGGACGAGCTCGACGAGGCGACCCTGCGGCACGCGAAGGACCACGGGTTCAGCGACCAGCAGGTCGCCCAGCTGCGGGGCACCACCGAGGCGGAGGTGCGGGCGCACCGGCACGCGCTCGGGGTGCGGCCGGTCTTCAAGACGGTGGACACCTGCGCGGGCGAGTTCCCCGCCCTCACGCCGTACCACTACTCGAGCTACGACCTCGAGACCGAGGTCGCGGCGAGCGACCGGCGCAAGGTGGTCATCCTCGGGTCGGGCCCGAACCGCATCGGCCAGGGCGTCGAGTTCGACTACTCCTGCGTGCACGCGAGCTTCGCCCTCTCCGAGGCGGGCTACGAGACGATCATGGTCAACTGCAACCCCGAGACGGTGTCGACCGACTACGACACGAGCGACCGCCTCTACTTCGAGCCGCTGACCCTCGAGGACGTCCTCGAGATCGTCCACGCCGAGCAGGCGAGCGGCGAGCTCGTGGGCGTCGTCGTGCAGCTCGGCGGGCAGACGGCGCTCGGCCTGGCGAAGGGCCTCGAGGCGGCCGGGGTGCCGATCCTCGGCACGAGCCCCTCGGCGATCGACTCCGCCGAGGAGCGCGGGCAGTTCTCGCGCATCCTCGACGAGGCGGGCCTGCTCGCACCGCGCAACGGCACGGCGGTGGACGCGGCGTCGGCGCAGGCGGTCGCGGACGAGATCGGCTTCCCCGTGCTCGTCCGTCCGTCGTACGTGCTCGGCGGTCGGGGCATGGAGATCGTCTACGACGCCCCCACGCTCGACGACTACTTCGTCCGCGTGGCCGACCAGGCGATCATCGGGCCGGACGCGCCGCTGCTCGTGGACCGGTTCCTCGACGAGGCGGTCGAGATCGACGTCGACGCCCTCTACGACGGCACCGAGCTCTACGTCGGCGGGATCATGGAGCACATCGAGGAGGCCGGCATCCACTCCGGGGACTCGAGCTGCACGCTGCCCCCGGTGACCCTCGGGGCGCAGGCCATCGAGCGCGTGCGGGAGGCCACCCTCGCCATCGCTCGCGGCATCAGCGTCTCGGGCCTGCTCAACGTCCAGTTCGCGATCGCCGCCGGCGTCCTGTACGTCATCGAGGCGAACCCGCGTGCCAGCCGCACGGTGCCGTTCGTGTCGAAGGCGCTCGACATCCCGCTGGCGAAGGCCGCGTCGCTGGTCATGGTGGGGTCCTCGATCCGCGACCTGGTCGCCTCCGGCCTGCTGCCCGAGCGCGACGGCTCGGACGTCCCGCTCGACGCGCCGGTCGCGGTGAAGGAGGCCGTGCTGCCGTTCAAGCGGTTCCGCACGGTCGACGGCCAGGTCGTCGACAGCGTCCTCGGGCCCGAGATGCGCTCGACGGGCGAGGTCATGGGCATCGACCGCGACTTCCCCCGGGCCTTCGCGAAGAGCCAGACCGCGGCGTACGGCGGGCTGCCCTCGTCGGGCACGGTCTTCGTGAGCGTCGCGGACCGCGACAAGCGGGCCGTCGTCCTGCCCGTCCTGCGCCTGCAGCAGCTCGGCTTCACGATCCTCGCGACCGAGGGCACGGCGACGGTGCTCGTCCGCAACGGCATCCCCACGGGCACGGTCGCGAAGTACAGCGCGGGCGGGGAGAGCGTGGTGGACCTCATCCACCGCGACGAGGTCGACATCGTGATCAACACGCCCAGCGGGGCGAGCACGCGCGCGGACGGCTACGAGATCCGGGCGGCGACCGTCGCCGCGGACAAGGCCCTCTTCACGACCATCGCGGAGCTCGCCGCGGCGGTGGCGTCGATCGAGTCCTTCGAGGCGGTGCCCGAGGTGACGAGCCTGCAGGACTACGCCGTGGCCCGCGCCGAGCGCGCGGCGGCCCGGTGACCGGTCCCGTCGGGTCCACGGGGCCCGACGCGCCGGCGGGCGGCCCGGCCACGGTGCGCCCCTTCGGGGAGCGCCTGGCGGACGTCCTCGCCGACGCGGGGCCGCTCTGCGTCGGCGTCGACCCGCACGACTGGCTCCTCGACGCGTGGGGGCTCGGCCGCGACGCGGCCGGGGTGCGCGAGTTCGGCCTCCGCGTCGTCGAGGCGACGGCCGGAGGCGCGGGCGTCGTGAAGCCGCAGGTCGCGTTCTTCGAGCGGTTCGGCTCCGGCGGCCTCGCGGCGCTGGAGGAGGTGCTCGCGGCGGCCCGCGCCGCGGGCCTGCTCGTCGTCGGTGACGCGAAGCGGGGCGACGTGGGGAGCACCATGGCCGCGTACGCCGAGGCGTGGACGTCGCCGACGTCGCCCCTGCGGGTGGACGCCCTCACCGTGTCGCCCTACCTGGGCGTCGGGGCCCTGGCCGGTGCCGCCTCGGCCGCCCGCGCCTCCGGGGCCGGCCTCTTCGTGCTCGGGGCGACGTCGAACGCCGAGGCGCACGACCTGCAGTCGGCGGTGACGGCGACGGGCCCGCGTGCGGGCCGGACCGTCGCGGCCGGTATCGTCGAGGACGTGCTCGACGACAACGCCGCCGCGGGGGAGACCCGCCTGGGATCGATCGGCCTGGTGCTGGGCGCCACGGTCGACCTCGCCGACCGGGGGGTCGACGTGTCCCGCCTGACGACCACGCCCGTCCTGGCGCCCGGGTTCGGGGCCCAGGGGGCGACCTTCGCCGACCTGCCCCGTCGCTTCGGGCCGGCCGCCCGGTCGGTGCTCGCCTCGGTGTCCCGGGACCTGCTCTCGGCCGGTCCGCGCGACCTCGCGTCCGCGGTCCTCCGTTCGTCGGAGGAGGCCCGCTCGTGCCTCGCATGACGCCCCCGCCGGTCGACCGGGCCGCCGCGGCCCGCGCCGCGGTCGCCGCACGGCGCGCCCGGGCCGAGGTGAAGCGGGCCGTCGCCGAGCGCCGTCGCACCGCCCTCGACGTGGCCGAGTCGGCGTGGGCCGGCGAGGTCACCGCGCCCGAGGCCACGCTGCGCGTGCGCGAGCTGCTCACGAGCATCCCGGGCATCGGCCCGACCCGCGTGGCCCGCATCATGGGCGAGCTGCAGATCGCGGACTCGAAGCGGGTGGGCGGGCTCGGCGTCCGTCAGCGCCGCATCCTCGGCGACTGGCTGGCGGTGCGCGAGTCGCGGGGGCGCTCCCGCGCGCGCCTCGTCGTGCTCGCCGGGCCGACGGCCGTCGGCAAGGGCACGGTGTCGTCGTACATCCGCGAGCAGCACCCCGACGTCCTCCTCAGCGTCTCGGCGACGACCCGCGCCCCGCGACCGGGCGAGGTCGACGGGGTGCACTACTACTTCGTCGACGACGCCGAGTTCGACCGCATGGTGCGCGAGCGCGAGATGCTCGAGTACGCGGTGGTGCACAACTCGTACCGCTACGGCACCCCGCGGCCGCCGGTCGAGGCCGCCCTCGACGAGGGGCGCAGCGTCCTGCTCGAGATCGACCTGCAGGGCGCACGGCAGGTGCGCACCGCCATGCCCGAGGCCGTGCTGGTCTTCCTGCTGCCCCCGACCTGGGACGAGCTCGTGCGTCGCCTCATCGGTCGGGGCACCGAGGAGGCCGCCGAGCAGCAGCGTCGCCTCGAGACCGCGAAGGTCGAGCTGGCGGCGCAGGACGAGTTCGACGTCAAGGTCGTCAACCGTGACGTCGCGGAGGCGGCCCGCGAGGTCGTAGACTTGCTCTCTGCGTCCGATGCGGCGCGCCCGCGCGTCCCGCGCCGGCCCGCCTGACGTCGCGTCGCCACCGACGCCGTCCCCACGACCCCGAGGAGCACCCATGGCCGACAAGAACCAGGGCATCATCGATCCGCCCATCGACGAGCTGCTGTCGAAGGTCGAGTCGAAGTACGCGCTCGTCATCTTCGCCTCGAAGCGTGCCCGCCAGATCAACGACTACTACGCCGACCTGCATGAGGGCAGCCTCTTCGACAACGTGGGCCCGCTCGTCGACAGCACCATCGACGACAAGCCCCTCTCGGTCGCCATGCACGAGATCAACGAGGACAAGCTGCGCGTGACGCCGCTCGCGACGCCCGTCGAGCAGTGACGACCCGCAGGTAGCACCACGACGCACCGCCGCCCACGGTCGGCGGTGCGTGGCAAGATCGGAGGAGGCCCCGGCGGAGACGCCGGGGCCTCACCGCGTCGCACCGCCGGCGCGGCCACCGGCACCGGACCCCGAAGGACAGCGTGACCCCGACCGACGACACCACCACCGACGTCGCGCCCGCCGCGACCGGCCTCCGGCTCTTCACCTCCGAGAGCGTCACCGAGGGCCACCCCGACAAGATCTGCGACCAGATCTCCGACGCGATCCTCGACGCGCTGCTCGCCGTCGACCCGGAGAGCCGGGTCGCCGTCGAGACGATGGTGACGACGGGCCTCGTGCACGTCGCCGGCGAGGTGACGACGTCGGGCTACGTCGACATCCCCACGATCGTCCGCGACCTCATCGTGGGCATCGGCTACACGTCGTCCGACGTGAGCTTCGACGGGCGCACCTGCGGGGTCGAGGTGTCGATCGGGTCGCAGTCGCCCGACATCGCGCAGGGCGTCGACACCGCGCTCGAGGCCCGGTCCGGTGCGAGCGACGACGCCCTCGACCGCCTCGGTGCGGGCGACCAGGGCATCATGTTCGGCTACGCGACGACCGAGACCCCCGAGCTCATGCCCGTGCCGGTGTGGCTCGCCCACCGGCTCGCCGAGCGGCTCGCCGAGGTGCGCCGCTCGGGCGTGCTGCCGTACCTGCGCCCCGACGGCAAGACCCAGGTGACGGTCGGGTACGACGGCGTCGTGCCGCGCACGGTCGACACGGTCGTGCTCTCGACGCAGCACTCGCCCGAGGTGAGCAGCGAGCAGCTCGAGGCCGACGTCGTCGAGCACGTCGTCCGCCCGGTGCTCGCGACGGTCGACCTCGACGCGTCGGCCACGCGCTTCATCATCAACCCGTCCGGGCGCTTCGAGATCGGCGGCCCGCAGGGCGACGCCGGCCTCACGGGCCGCAAGATCATCGTCGACACGTACGGCGGTGCCAGCCGGCACGGCGGCGGGGCCTTCTCGGGCAAGGACCCGTCGAAGGTCGACCGGTCCGCCGCGTACGCCATGCGCTGGGCCGCCAAGAACGCGGTCGCGGCCGGGCTCGCCGACCGCCTCGAGCTGCAGGTCGCGTACGCGATCGGCCGGGCGGCGCCGGTCGGCCTCTACGTCGAGACGTTCGGCACCGGTCACGTGCCCGACGCCACGATCATCGCGGCGATCGGCGAGGTCTTCGACCTGCGACCCGCGGCCATCATCCGGGACCTCGACCTCAAGCGACCGGTCTACGCGGCGACGTCGACCTACGGCCACTTCGGCCGTGAGCTGCCCGAGTTCACCTGGGAGGCCCTCGACCGCGTCGACGCGCTGCGGGCCGCCGCCGGGCTCTGACGCCCGTGGCGGCGGGCGGGGCAGGACCTGGCCGGGCGACGGCGCGGGTCGCCCGCGTCGTGGTCGACTCGCCCCTGCCCCAGCTCGACCGGCTGTTCGACTACGCGGTGCCGGAGGCGCTGGCCGACCAGGTCGCGCCCGGCGTGCGCGTGCGGGTGCCGCTCCGCAGCGCGGGTCGCACGGCGGACGCGTTCGTCGTCGAGCTCGCCGACGGCTCCGACCATCCCGGCGAGCTCAGCGTCGTGGACGCGGTGGTGTCGACGGTGCCCGTCCTCGCCCCCGAGGTCTGGGCGCTGGCCCGCGCGGTCGCGGACCGGGCCGGGGGCACGGCGAGCGACGTGCTGCGCCTCGCCGTCCCGCCGCGGCAGGCCCGGGTCGAGAAGGCGTGGCTCGCCGCCGGGCCCGTCGCCGAGCCGGACCCGGTCGAGGCGCTGCCCGTGCAGGGCTACCGGTCCACCGACCTCGCCGCGCTGGTCCGCTCGCGGGGCCGGGCGGCCGTCGAGGCGGTCCCGCACCTCGTCGAGACGACCGACGGGACCTGGATCGCCCGGTGGGCCGAGACCGCCGCCGAGCTCGCCACCGTGGCCCTCGCGGACGGCGCGGACGCGATCCTCGCGGTGCCCGACCACCGCGACCAGGAGCACGTCCTCGCGGCCCTCGCCGCGGTCCTGCCGCCGGAGCGCGTGGTCCGCCTCGACTCGCGCCAGCCGAACCCGGACCGGTACCGCGCGCTCCTCCGGTCCCGGGCGGACGTCCCCGTCGTCGTGGTGGGCAACCGCAGCGTGCTCTACGCCCCGGCCGCCCGCGCCGGGCTGGTCGTGGTCGTGGACGACGGGGACGACTCCTTCGCCGAGCCGTTGGCTCCCTACGTGCACGCGCGCGACACGGCGCTCGTGCGGTCGTCGCAGCAGGGGACCGCCCTGGTGTTCCTGTCGCACGCACGCAGCACGGACGTCCAGCGCCTCGTCGAGATCGGCTTCCTCGCGGACGTCCGGCCCGATCCCCGGTACCAGCCGCGCGTCGTGCCCACGTCGGCACAGGCGGCGCAGGACGGCTTCGCGGCGCAGGCGCGCATCCCGTCCTCGGCGTGGCAGGAGGCGCGGGCGGCGGTCGAGCACGGACCCGTCCTCGTGCAGGTGGCGCACCCGGGCCACGCACCGCGTCTGGCGTGCGCGGACTGCGGCGACACCGCCCGCTGCACGATCTGCGGGGGACCCCTGCGCCGTCGCGAGGCGACGAGCACGCCGGCCTGCGGCTGGTGCGGAGCGCTGGCCGTGGGCTGGCGGTGCTCGACCTGCGAGGGCACGGGCCTGCGCTCGGTGGGCAGCGGGGCGACGCGCACCGCGGACGAGCTGGGGCGGGCCTTCCCGGGCGTCCGGGTGGTGGTGAGCGACGGCTCGAGGCGGCTGACCCGCGTGGAGGACGAGCCCGCCATCGTCGTCGCCACCCGCGGGGCCGAGCCCGTGGCACCGGGCGGGTACCGGGCCGTGCTGCTCCTCGACGGCGAGCGCATGCTGGCGCGGGAGAGCCTGCGCGTCGCCGAGGACTGCGTCCGGGACTGGGCGAACGCGGCGGCCCTGGCGGCGCGCCGCGCGCCCGTGGTGCTCGTGGGGGTGGGCGGTGCGCCGGCGTCGGCGCTCGCCACCTGGCAGCTGCCCGCCTTCGCGAGCAGGGAGCTCGCGGACCGCCGGGTGCTGCGCTTCCCGCCTGCGGTGCGCGTGGCGACGGTGACGGGCACGACGGCGGGGGTGGCGACGGCGCTGGCGGCGCTGCCGGACGACCTCGCGGTCGAGACGCTCGGCCCCGTGGCCGTCCCCGGCGCCGGGGACCGGGCCATCGTGCGCTTCGACTACGCCCGCGGGGCCGAGGTCGCGGGCGCCCTGCGGGCCGAGGTCGTCCGGGCCGCGGTCGACCGGCGCAAGGCGCTGGGTCGCCCGGGTGGTCGGGCCGTCCCTACACTCAGGGTGCGGTTCGACGACGTCGAGCCGTTCGCCGACTGACCAGCCCCCATCCCGCAAGGAGCCGCGTGCGCCTCGTCTTCGCCGGCAGCCCCGCCGCTGCCGTGCCCTCGCTGACCGCCCTCGCCGCGCGCGACGACCACGAGGTGGTCGCCGTCGTCACGCGGGACGACACGCCCCAGGGGCGCCGCCGCGTGCTCACCCCCACGCCCGTCGCCGTCGAGGCCGAGCGGCTCGGCCTGCCGGTGGTCCGGGCGCGTCGCCTCGACGACGACGTCACGGCACGCCTCGCGGCCCTCGAGCCCGACCTCGGCGTGGTCGTCGCGTACGGCGCCCTCGTCCGTGAGCCGCTGCTCTCGACGCCCCGGCACGGGTGGGTCAACCTGCACTTCTCGCTCCTGCCGCGCTGGCGGGGCGCGGCGCCCGTGCAGCGCGCGCTGCTCGCGGGGGACCGGGTGACCGGTGCCGACGTGTTCCGCCTCGTCCCCGAGCTGGACGCCGGCGAGGTCCTGGGCCGCCTGGAGCACCGCCTCCGGGGCGACGAGACGGCCGGCGAACTGCTGGGCACGCTGAGCGTCGCGGGGGCCGACCTGCTCGTCGAGGTCGTGGCCGCCCTGGCGGCGGGCACGGCCGTGTCGGCGCCGCAGGAGGGCGACGTCACGCTGGCGCCCAAGCTCGTCCTCGCGGACGGCCGCCTCGACCTGACGGCGCCGGCGGGGGCCGTCCTCGACCGGTGGCGCGGGGTCACGCCCGAGCCCGGGGCCCACGCCACCTTCGCGGGCGAGCCGTTCAAGGTGCACGAGCTCCGCCGCGTCGACGTCGACGCGGGCACGGGCGCCGGCGGGGCGGGCACGGCGCCCGCTCCCGGCGTGCTCGTGCTGCACGGCCGGCGCGTCCTCGTCGGCACCGGGAGCGAACCGCTCGAGCTGGTCCGGGTGCAGCCCGCGGGCAAGAAGGCGATGGCGGCCGCCGACTCGTGGCGGGGCCTCGCCGAGCGCGCCGACCGGAGGCTCGCGTGAGCCCGGCGGGCGCCGCGGACACGGCGCGCTCCGTCGCCCTCGACGTGCTGCGGGCCGTCGAGGAGGACGACGCGTACGCCAACCTGCTGCTGCCCCAGCGCATCCGGCGGGCCGGGCTCGGCCCCCAGGACGCCGCCTTCGCGACGGAGCTCACGTACGGCACGCTGCGCCGGAGGGGCCTCTACGACCGGGTGGTCGAGCTGGCCGCCCGGCGTCCCGTCACCGCGATCGACCCGGCCCTGCTCGACGTGCTGCGCCTGGGCGTGCACCAGCTGCTCTCGACGCGCGTGGCCCCGCACGCGGCGGTCGGCGAGACGGTGTCCCTTGCGCGGCGCGTGTCCGGCCGCGCGGGCACGGGGTTCGTCAACGGGGTGCTGCGGGGCGTGTCCCGCACCCGCCCCGAGACGTGGCGCGAGCGCGTGCTCGAGGGCGTCACCGACCCCGACGAGCGGTTGGCCGTGGAGTGGTCGCACCCCGCGTGGGTGGTCCGTGCCCTGCGCCGTGCCCTCGCCGCGGAGGGGCGCGAGGACGAGCTCGTCGACCTGCTCCGGGCCGACGACACGGCGCCCCGCGTCTCGCTCGTCGCGCTGCCCGGCCTCGCCGAGGTGGCCGAGCTCGACGGCGGTCCGGGGTCGGTGTCGCCCCTCGCCGCGACGAGCTCCGGGGGAGACCCCGCCCGCTCCGCCGTGGTCCGCGAGGGCCGGGCACGGGTCCAGGACGAGGGCTCGCAGCTGGCCGCGCTGGCGCTCTCGCGCGTGCGCCCCGTCCGCGCCGGCGAGACCTGGCTCGACGTGTGCGCCGGGCCGGGCGGCAAGGCGAGCCTGCTCGCGGCGGAGGCCGCCGCCGGGGGAGCGTCCCTCGTCGCCAACGAGGTCGTGCCGGCCCGGGCGGGCCTCGTCCGGCGCTCCCTGACGGCCCTGCCGGGGGCGGTCGAGGTGCGCGAGGGCGACGGCCGCGACATCGGCGCCCGGGAGCCCGGGCGCTACGACCGCGTCCTCCTCGACGCACCGTGCACGGGCCTCGGTGCGCTCCGTCGTCGCCCCGAGGCGCGGTGGCGCAAGCGGCCGTCCGACGTCGGCGACCTCACGCGCCTGCAGGGCGAGCTGTTCGACTCGGCGGTGGCCGCGCTCGCGCCCGGCGGCGTGCTCGCCTACGTCACCTGCT
>Ga0265797_10001711_pt1 | contig 38338 bp, 36 predicted proteins | sample P2T30metagenome_FD_192433 | JGI IMG/M metagenome (GOLD analysis project Ga0265797, IMG submission 192433) | Plant litter microbial communities from East Loma Ridge, Irvine, California - P2 T30 | ecosystem: Environmental > Terrestrial > Plant litter > Unclassified | place: USA: California...
TCCCGGGCAGCGATTTGTACATCCCCATGGGCCAGCGCGCTGGTGGCCATGTCGAATACCAGCGGCCCCCTGCCGGCGCAGGGCGCCGCGAAGGCGACGGGGTTGGTCCCGAATACAGGGCGCTTGCCGCCATGAGGCACCACGCAGGTCATGCTGTTGACCACGCTGAGCGCTATCAGCCCTTCTTCGGCGAAGGGTTCCACGTCCGGCCACAGCGCGGCAAAGTGGTGAGAATTGCGCACCGCCAGCACTGCAATTCCCGCCGTCCGTGCCTTGGCCACGAGCAGCGGCCGTGCCGCGGCCAAGGCTGGCTGGGCAAACCCGTTGCCGGCATCCACCGCCACATATCCAGGCGCAACGTCTTCCACCACGGGCTCGGCGGCAGGGTTGACCCAACCGCTGGCAATAGTGGAAAGGTAACCGGCGATTCGAAACACGCCGTGACTCTCGGCCCCGTCCCTTTGGGCCGCGGCGCAATTGGCCGCCAGCACCGCCGCGACCTGCGCCGAGGCGCCATGGGTGACAAAGATACGTTCCAGCAACCCGACCAGCTCGGTGAACCCTATACGTTCCTGCGGGGCGGCATCGGCGGCGCTATGCGGCATGTTCGTTCCTCGATCAGGGAAGGGAGGGATCAGCGACGGACCTTTCGCCGCATCACACCGTTGATGACCACCGCGACCACGGCCACGCCGATCGCCAGGTATTGAAAGGTCTTCTCATCGATGCGCCCTTGGGCTTGTAGCCAGGACAAGCCCAGCATGATCGCGACGATCACCAGGGAGAGGAGCAAGGAATACTTCAAACGCTGCATGTTGGTCATAAGTGGCTCATTCATGTATCGGATTGCTTACCAGGTTGAAACGATCAGGCGGCAATATTCGCGCCTCGTCGACGTCATATTACCGCGCCCGCCGAAGCGGTGCGGTGCTTTAAAACTCGAGGAGTACCCGATGTTGCGTCGAATCGCCTGGTTGATTCCAGTCCTGTTGACCGCCAGCCTGAGTGGCTGCTGGTTGTTCATGCCACCGGGCGGCCATGGCGGCCATGGCGGCGGTGGTGGCGGTGGCCACGGCGGCCCAGGTGGCAGCGGTGGGCCGGGGTTCATCCAGCCGCGCTGATCACCCTCCCAAGCCGTTCCAGCTTAAAAAGCCTTCCTGGAGCGCGCAGGCTTGCCCTGCCCACTCCAAGGAAGGACCCGCCCCATGCGTACCCCCCTGCTCACGTTGGTGCTCGCCGCCGCGTTCGCCAGCTCCGCCTCCGCGCTCACCATCGAGGCGCTCCCCGAGACCGACCTTCGCCGTTACGCCGCTACCCTCGCCGAGCAGGCAGGGAGTTCCCAATGGCAACTGCTGTGGCAGCACACCCGCGCCGCCGGGCACTTCCAGGCCGCCGGAGCACAGCCGCGCTTCACCCTTCCCATGCGGGACATTCCCGCCCTGGTGCAACGTACCCTCGCGCAGCCAGACCGCATCGACCGGCTGAGCGCCACCCGCACGCGCCTGCGGCACAACATCGGCCCGCGGATAGCCGGCGAGGCCGCGGGCACTCCCTTGACCGCCATCTGCCTGACCGTCGACTGGCGTGGCGCCAGCGAGCCCACCGCCGGTCAAGCCGTGGACCCAGCGAGCCTGCGGCACGTCAGCCTGCTGGCCGCCGAGCCCTGCTAACGGCCAGGCCCATTCAAGGCGAATCCTCCTACTTAAGGGAAAGCGTTTTCCTGGTAGCCGCGAAGCGTTTTCACCTGTGGCCAGGTTATTCGCTGACCCTGCGGCGCGGCTGTCCACCTAAGCACAATGGCCGCGCCACAGGGCAAAACGGATTCCCATTGAAAGGATTTCACTATGGATGCTGTTGATCTGAACCACGTAGATACCACCCGGCTCCCGCTCTCCTTGCGCGTGCTGATCGAATGCGTCGGAGTGGAGCAAGCCTACCGCCTCACGCGGCTGTACGGTGGTCGCCCGCGCTACATTCCAAAAAATCCGGAGCGTTCGGCACTGGCCCAGCTGCTGCCGGCCACCGCGCTCAAGGCCTTGACCGCGCGCTTCGCCGGCACCTCGCTGGAAATTCCCAAGCCCGACCATTTCGAACGCCAGCTCCGGGACCGGCGGATCCTGGAAGAGAGCACACAGGGCCTGTCCCGGGCCGAACTGGCCAACCGATACGGCCTGAGCCTGCGGCAAATCGGCAATATCCGCCGCACGCAGGCCACGGCACAGGAATAATTTCCGGGTTTGCGGTAACGCCCTCGGCCCACACAGTACGCCACGCGGTAATCGCCGCGTCTCTTAACCACGGAATGGAACTCCCTCATGTCTACGATTGATAACGAATTGATTGGCTCGGTGATCAACGCGCTGCCACTGGACCGGATGATCGCCGGCCCGATCCAGGCGATGATCCAGGCTCAAACCTCGGCGAGCAAATCCTACGCCGACTTCCTGCTGGGCGTTTGTATCAAGGACGGCAAGGCCGTCGGGGTGAAGTTCGACTATGACGAAACGATCACGGACGAGAACGGCACCTACAAGGGGACCGTGGCCAAGTCTGTGCAAATCCCACTGTTGGCCGCCGTTACTCACCCCAACATCGCCATCACCGAAGGTACGGTCGAGTTCGAACTGACCATTACCCAGGCCGCGGAAGACACCAGCCAGAGCAGCAAAAGCGGCGAAATGGCTGCCTCCCTTGGCTGGGGCCCGTTCAAGCTGGCGGTCAAGGGCCAGATGAGCCACAACAAGACCCAGACCCGCAAGACCGATACCCGCGCCCGTTACGCGTTCAACACCAAGGTCGCCCGCCTGGACCCACCAGAGGCGTTGATGCGCGTGATCGACGTGCTGACCGAGGCGGCCGCCAAGCCGGTGCGCCTGGCTTCGAACACCTTGAATTCGGATGAAGCGGCGCTGGACGCCAACGTGCTTGCCGCGCCGGCATTGCTCAGCGAAGGCGACGGTAAAGGTGCTTCGGCCAGCCAGCCCTGACGGCACCGCTTTGATATAGCCCTCTAAGTGCGGCGCCGCCCCCCGGCGCTGCACCTCAGCAAGGAGATTGCCCCAGTGGGATTGTTTTCCCGAAAGGAACCCATGGTCCCCAGCGACCTGCGGGACATCACCCGCGGCCTTCACGAAGCTGCCTGCAGTGCAAACTCTCTGATCGCCCAACAGTACATCAAGCTGTTCGATCAGTTCTTCGATTACAACGCCGACGACCTCGGTACCCCCATGAAGGCCAAGATGGTGGAGGTTGCGCTCGACGAACAGCACCGCATGCAAATCCCCCTGATTACGCTCGTCGCGCCTCAAGGGCTGGCGCTGGATACCATGAAAGTCGACCTTTCCGTGAAGATTGCCGCCACTGACGTAGAAGGCGTAAGCCATGCGCTGGAGAACGGCGAGCTTCACTCCGAGCGGTTCTATGTAACAGTCGGGGGCGTGCGCCAGGACCCCGCCCAGCGCAGCCCCGACGAAGTGCAGATCAGCCTCACGTTCAAGGCTTGCCAGCCCCCAGAGGCGGTGCAACGGCTGATCGAGGAATATACCCAGTTGATCCTGCCCCAGCGGGCGCGGCAATCGGCCGAACCCGACCTCCCCCCAAGCTAGAAATCCTTCTTGTAGAACAGGTCCAGGGAACTGGCCACCCCGCTGGCGACTTCCAGGTACAGCTGCCGCGTCAATGCATAGCGCAGCGCGACCGTGCTGGCCGGTTCGAATACCCCTACCCCATAGCGCAAGGTCAGACGGTCGGTCAGGTTGCCACTGGCCACCACACTGGTGGTATCGCCGCTGCCCTCGGTATCAAGTTGAAAGTCCTGAATACCGAGGCTATTGGCCAATTGCCCCGCAGTGGAGGCACCGCCCATCAAGCCCAGCCCCAGAGCCGCCTGCGCCAGCAAGTTGTTATCTTCGCCATCGGTACTCAAGGGCCGCCCCAAAATCAGCCAGGACAACGCCTGTTCCTGGCTCATCGCCGGCTCGGCAAACACTTCGGTGGTGGGCTGCTGCACGCTCCCGCTCAGCCGTATGCCGGCGGTGACGTCGTCGGTTTGCCGAACCGCTTCCACGTCCAGGTAGGGCTGGTCCACGGGCCCGGTGAAGAACAGCCGGGCACGGCGCAGCGTGAGCCGCTGGCCATAGGCCCTGTAGCGCCCGTTGCGCAGTTCGAGGGAGCCGCGCGTGTCCAGGTTATCGCCGATGTGCAGGCGCCCCGCTATGTCCGATTGCAGGCCGAAGCCGCTGAAGGTAAGTTTGTCCTGCCCGACCTCGACATCCACATCCATCGCGATCCCGGTTTGGGGGCGGGCTGGGGCTTGGCGGCCCACCACGATCGCATCGTTGGAAACTTTCACGGTGGAGGGCGGCAACTGGCGCACGGTGATGGCCCCCTTGGGCACGCTGACCTTGCCGCTCAGCGCCAGCTTTTCGTCCACCAGCGCAAGCCGCAGGTCCGCCCCCGCTTCCACCTCGGCATAAGGCGCCACGGTGATCGGCAAGCGGCTGGCGCGTGCCGCAAGGGCCAGGCGTAATCCGCTGCCCCAGTCCAGCTCCCCATCCAGAGTGCCCTGCCCCTGTGCCCCGCTGCGCCATTTTCCATCCAGCGTCAGGTGATCACCGTTCATGCGGGCCTGGAGCGTCAGCGCCTCCACGCTCAGTGGCAGCCCGGGGCCGGAAACCGCGCCGTCGACGAGGCTGAACGCACCGTCCACTCGTGGTTCCAGCAAGGTCCCGCCCAGGGTGCCGTTGCCCTGCAACCGCCCAGCCACCCGATCCGCCGCTTCAATCAGCGGCCCCAGGGCTGACAGGTCCAGCCCGTCGAAACGGAACTGGCCGTTCAAGGCCTTGGCCGGGCCGAACGGATCGAGTCGCGCTTGCAGGTTCAGTTGCCCCAGTTGGTGCCCGTCGAAGGTAAGTTGGGTGTTCACATCCCCGGGCGCCACCGTGCTGGTCAGGCGCAACGTGCCATAAGGGAAACGCAAAGGCTGCCCGCCCTGCTGGATTTGCAGGGTACCGCCACTGGCATCGAAGGCTATCTTGCCCTTGGGCCCACTGCCACCCAGGTCCAACTGCACGTCCGCGCTGGCGGTGGCCTGCCAGTCTAGCGTTGGAGCAAGCCAGGGCTTGAGGCTTGCCATCGGAAAGTCTCGCAGGCGCAGGCGAATCCGTGGGTCCGGCGCCAGGCGCTGATCGTCCGCGCACAGGCTGGCCCCGCCCGAACGCCAACAGTGGGCCCCCATTTCGAGGGTGCCATCAGCCCGGCGCTGCAACGCCGCCGGTGATTGCAGGGCCCAGGCTTGCCCATGGCTTTGCACGCTGCCCTTGGCCAACCGGCCCTTCCAGGCACCTTCGCGCCAGCTACCGTCGGCGGCCATGGCCAAGGCCAGGGCGGGCCCGTCCAGCCGTGCGGCCAACGCATGGCGGCTTGCGTCGCCATTGGCGGTCAGCGCCAAAGTGCCCAGGGCGGTATCGCCGGCGGCGAGCCCGGTGCTGTCGAGCGACAGCGTGCCCCGCTGCCGGGCATCGAGCTGGGCGCGCAACGCCAGCGTGGCCATGCGATTGTTTTCCCAGGCGACTCGGCGGCCATCGAGCTGCACCTGGCCTTGCGGGCTCGCGGGTGTGCCGGCAAGGCTCACGGTGCCTTTCAGCGCGCCCGCCAGGCCTGGCCACAGTTGGTCCAGGCGCGGCGCGTCGAGGGCAAGCTTGCCGTCAAGGCGGCCATCGCTGGCACCAGCGCCTGTGAGGTGGTTGGCGCCCAGGCCGAAATCAAGGCCGGCGAGCTGCCACTTCCGCCCGCTACCTTCCACTTGCCCCTGCAGCTTGGCCGGCTGGCCGCGCAATTGGCCGTTGATGCCCAGCCGCGCCGAGAGTTCGAGCCCGCCGTTTCGCCAACGGCCTTTGCTGGCAAGGGTACCGCCGAGCTTGCCGGGCATCGCGGCAACCCAGTAGGCGGGGTCCAGATTGGCAAGTTGCAGGTCCGTCGCCCAGCTCACCCCGTCGACGAAGCCCAGCTCGAGCTGGCCGGCAAGCTGGCCTTGCCCGGCGGTCACCTGCAATTGCGGTAACACCACCTGCTGGCTGTCCCCACTGAACGGCGTGGTCACCCCAAATGGGCCCGCGGGCCCTTGGAAGTCCCCGGCAAGGTTGCCCATGAAATGGCCATTTCCATAGCGCACCAACCCCTTGAGCGCGGTGGCGGATACCGGCGGGGGTGCCGCCTGGGGATACAGGCGGGCCCAGGGGAAATCCTGCCAGTCGAGGTTGGCTTCTCCTGTCAGGTCGCTGCTCCAGCCCGCGCTGCCTACCATACTCACCCGGTGGGAGGCGTCCGCGGTGAGGCTCAAATCGCTCACTTGGGCGCCTTGCGCGTTCACCAGAGCGCGCAGGTGCAGGGCGATAGGGCCTTGTTCGGCAGGGAAGTGCGCATCGCCGTCGATGGCATAGCCCTGCTTCAGATTACCGTCGGCCCGCAATTCCAACGCTTCCAGATCAAGGGTCCGGGGCAAGGTTTGCTGGGGCATGAAGCGATCCGCTGTGATCCGAAGCGTGGCCGGCAGGTTCTCGGTCAACGCTTGCAGGGCGCCCTCCAGCTTGGCGTCCAGGTACCCCGAACTTCGCCCCGCCAAAACAAGGCTGCCCGCCAGTTCACCCTTGAGGGTGGCCGCGATGTCCCATGGCCGATTGTCTATCGGGGGCAGTACCAGGTGTATCCGAGCGTCCATTGGCCATTGCCCGGCCGGGTGGACGCTACCTTCCATGGCCAGGCGCAGGTCACCTCGGGCCAATGTCAGGCTACCTATCTGCACCCCGTCGGCATTCCAGGCGGCCGCCAGGTGCAGGCCGGTGATCACTGGCTCACCGGCATACACCACCTCACCGATATCCACCTGCTCCAGCTCCAGGCTCAGCGGTAGGTCTATGTCCGGCAGCCGCAATGGGCCGGTATCCGCAGGCGGCGCTTGCGGCGTGGCTGGGGCGATGCTTACCCGCTCTGCCTGCAGTTGGCTCAGGCAGAGCCTGAGCCTGAGCAGGCAAGCCGGCGACCAACCGAACCGTGGCCCCTCCAGCGTGACGCGCAGGCCGTCGGCGCTGGCCCACGTCAGCTGGCTGGCTTGCCAGTGATTGGCCAGTTGACCTTCATAGCCCTGCACTTCCACCCCGGGCACATGGGCGAGCAGCCAACGGCTGCCGCGTTCCGTGCCCACAAGGGCCCCGATCGCAACCGTCAGGGCCGCCAGCATTGCCAACAAGCCGCCCCCGGCGATCAGCCACCCACGCCAGCGGCGGCTCACAGTTCAGGCCCCATCGAGAAATGCAAACGAAACCCTCCCCCTTCATCCAGCCCGCGGGCAATGTCAACCCGGATCGGGCCTACCGGCGATACCCAGCGCAGCCCCACGCCCACACCGGTCTTCATGCTGGGCAAGTCCAGGTTGTTGAACGCGTTACCTTGATCCACGAAGGTCGCGATTCGCCATTTGGGCGCAACGCTGTACTGATACTCCGCGGTGCCGGCAACCATGTACCGGCCGCCGATCTTGTCGCCATCGCTGTTTTCCGGCGACAGGCTCTGGTAGTCATAGCCACGCACGGTCTGATCGCCGCCGGCGAAGAACCGCAGGGAGGGTGGAATAGCCTTGTAGCCGTTGGTGGCGCTGCCACCCAATTGCAGCCGGCCAAGGAAGCGATGCTTGTCGAACACTGTTGTCAGGCCGCGCAGCTGGACGTTGCCGTGCAGCAGGTTGGCATCGGACAACATGCCTTCCTTGGCTACCTGCGCATCGAACACGATCCGGTAGCCATTGTTCGGGTCCACGCGGCTGTCGCTGTGCAGGTAGCTGTAGCTGATACCGGGCATCACCAGGTTGCTCAGCCCGGCATCGTCACCCAGGCGGTATTCTTCGCGTTGCCACTTGAGGGAAATCACCCGCTGCCAGCCGCTGGGCAACTTGCTGTGCCATTCAGGCCCTACCGTCAGCAGTTTGCTCAGGCTATCGGTGTCGGCGATTTCTTCGTATTGGTAGCCGGCGGCGTAGCGCAGCTTGTCGGTCAAGGGCGACGCCCGCGGCACGTCGTACCACAGCCCCACGTTTTGCCGGGGCGCGGACAACTCCGCTTCGGCGCCATAGCTGTGGCCCTGAGGGTTGACCCAGTGGCGGGTCCAGTTGGCCTTCAGGCGCGGCCCCACATCGGTGGAATAGCCGCCGCCCAGCCCAAGGGTGCGCGGCGCGCGGGCTTCGAGCGCTACCTTGACCGGAATGGTTTGGCCCTGCGCCCCTTGAGGCGAAGCGTCCACGGCTACGCCCTGGAAATACCCACTGGTTTGCAGGTCACGGTTCAACTGAGCCACGAGGTCTGCGTTGTACGGGTCGCCGGGCTTAAACGGCACCATGCGCTGCAGCAGCCGCGAATCGATGATCGAGTCGCCGCTGTAGCTCACCTCGCCGAAGCGATAGCGCGGGCCACTCTGGTAGACGAGCATGATGTCGGCAAGGCCCGCCGCCGGATCGATGCGCAGCTGCTGTTGCTCGAAATGCCCCTTGAAAAAGCCGAACCGGGACGCCTGATTGAGGATCAGCCGCTTGGCGTCTTCGTAATGCCCATGGTTGAGGGGTGCCCCGGGGGCCAGCGCCGCACTGCGTGGTACCACGAACGCGCGCATCGACCCGGCCGGGCCCTCGATGCGCACGTCCACGTTGCGCAGGCGCACGGGCTGGCCGGGCTGCACCCGCACATGCAAGGTGGGCTGTTCTCCGCCTGTCACATCGGCCTGCACCACCGCATGGTAGAACCCAAGCGCCTCGGCGGCGTCGCGGGCCTGGGTCTCGGCGGTTCGGCTCAGTTGTCGCAAGCCTTGCTCGTCGTGATCGTCCACGCTGCCCACGTAGGCTTCTATGTTGGCCCGCAGCGCCGGATCGGGCGGGCTAAGCTCCACCTGCAGGCGGCCCTGCGCCACGGCATTCGTTGCAAGGCAGGCCAGCAGCAGCCCACCGTATGTTCGTCCTGAATACATCATGGGGAGGGATCCTACCACGGTTGCGCGCCATGGCCGCCGGCGAATGTCTTCGGCTGGCCTGCGCGCGCCTGCTCCGTTAGCATTTGCGTTTTTCCGCCAAGGTGGCCGCGTCATGAAAATCGTGTCATTCAATATCAACGGCCTTCGCGCGCGGCCCCATCAGTTGGAGGCCCTGATCGCCAAGCACCGTCCTGATGTGATCGGGCTGCAGGAAACCAAGGTGGCCGACGAGCAGTTTCCGCTCGAAGCGGTGCAGGCGCTGGGTTACCACGTGCACTATCACGGCCAGAAGGGTCACTACGGCGTGGCCCTGCTCTCGCTCAAACCGCCACTTTCGGTGGCCAAGGGATTCGAGGCGGACGACGAAGACGCCCAGCGGCGGTTTATCCGTGGCCGCTACGAAGACCATACCGGCCAGGTCGTTACCGTCATGAATGGCTATTTTCCACAGGGCGAAAGTCGCGACCATCCCACCAAGTTCCCGGCCAAGGCGCGTTTCTACGCCGACCTGCAACAACTGCTGGGGGCCTATGACCCTCAGGGCGAGCCTGTGGTGGTAATGGGCGATATGAACATCTCGCCCGAGGATCGCGATATAGGCATTGGTCCGGAAAACATGAAGCGCTGGCTGCGCACTGGCAAATGCAGTTTCCTCCCCGAGGAGCGCGAATGGCTGGGGCAGCTCAAGCAGTGGGGGTTGGTAGACACCTTCCGCCACCTCAACCCGGAGGTGAATGACGTGTTCAGCTGGTTCGACTACCGCAGCCGTGGCTTTGAGGACTCCCCCAGGCGCGGGCTGCGGATCGACCTGATCATGGCCAACGCCGGGCTGCTGCCGAGAGTGAAGGCCGCGGGCGTGGACTACGAACTGCGCGCGATGGAAAAGCCCTCGGACCATGCGCCGATATGGCTTGAGCTGGCGTGATCGCTGTCACCGCACGGTAACGCGGCTGTCTTGATCTGCGGGGCCCGTACCGCCAAGGGCGCGTCATGTTCCGATCCCGGCCCCGCCGTTGCCTTCTCGCAGCCCTCGGCGCGTTAACGCCGCGTGGAGGTATGGCTCCAGCCGGCCGGCCGATAGCGGTCGAGCTCGAACTTGGCCACCGCCGCGCGGTGCACCTCATCCGGGCCGTCGGCCAGGCGCAGGGTGCGCTGCATCGCGTACATATAGGCCAAGGGCGTATCGCCACTTACCCCCGCGCCGCCGTATAGCTGGATGGCGCGGTCTATGACCTTCAGCGCCACGTTCGGCGCCACGACCTTGATCTGTGCGATTTCGCTGCGCGCGATCTTGTTACCCACGGTATCCATCATGTACGCCGCCCGCAGGGTCAGCAGCCGGGCCATGTCGATCTCCATGCGCGAGTCGGCAATCAGGTCGGCATTACCGCCCAGCGCCGCCAGCGGCCGCCCGAACGCTTCGCGTTCCATGGCGCGACGGCAGCCCAGTTCCAGCGCTCGCTCGGCCATGCCCAGCGAGCGCATGCAGTGGTGGATTCGCCCTGGGCCAAGCCGGCCCTGGGCAATTTCGAAACCACGCCCCGGGCCGAGGATCACGTTGTCCAACGGCACTCTCACGTCGTCGAAAAGCACCTCGGCGTGCCCGTGCGGCGCATCGTCGTAGCCAAACACCGTGAGCGGGCGCAGTACCTTCACGCCGGGAGTGTCCATTGGCACCAATACCATGGAGTGCTGGCGATGCCGCGGGGCCTCGGGGTCGGTCAACCCCATGAATATCATCACTTGGCAGCGGGGGTCGCAGGCGCCGGAAGTCCACCATTTACGGCCATTGATGACCCACTCATTGCCATGCTGCACCGCGGTGGCGCGCATGTTCGTGGCGTCCGAAGACGCCACTTCAGGCTCGGTCATGGCGAATGCCGAGCGGATTTCACCGCTGAGCAAGGGCTCGAGCCAGCGCTGTTTTTGCGCGGGCGTGCCGTAACGCACCAGCACCTCCATGTTACCGGTGTCCGGGGCGGAGCAATTGAACGGCTCGGAGCCGAGGGGCGAACGGCCCATCAGTTCGGCCAGCGGGGCGTACTCCAGGTTGGTCAGCCCTGCGCCCAGTTCGGATTCAGGCAGAAAGAGGTTCCATAGCCCCGCCTCGCGAGCACGTTGCTTGAGGGTTTCCATGATCGCGGTCGGGCGCCAGCGATCGCCTTGGGCAAGCTCTTGGGTGAAGCGCGCCTCGGCCGGGAACACCTCGGCCTCCATGAACGCAGTGATGCGGGCACGCAGCGCTTCGACCCGCGGTGAATAGGCAAAATCCATAGGAAGTCCGGTGCTCCAGTGAGGCCCCGAGGGCTCGATGGAGTGATGCTAGAAGACCGCTGCGGTATTTGGCGAGGCTATTATCCTCGTGTATAAACATTCATAAGCGCTATACGCCCAGCTTTTATAATAAGAATGAGCACGCCGCCTATGAACCTCAGCAAGGTAGACCTGAACCTCTTCGTTGTCTTCGATGCGATCTACACCGAAGCGAACCTCACCCGGGCGGGCCAGATCGTGGGCATTACCCAGCCTGCGGTGTCCAACGCCCTCGCCCGCCTTCGGGAAACCTTCAACGACCCGCTCTTCGTTCGCACCGCGCAGGGGATGGTACCCACGCCCATGGCCCAGAACATCGTGGGGCCGGTGCGCAATGCCCTGGCCCTGTTGCGGGTGTCGGTCCAGGAAAGCCGGCTGTTCAACCCGGCGCAGGCCAGCAAGGTGTTTCGGATCAGCATGACAGACCTTATCGAAGCCATCGTGCTGCCGTCATTGCTGCGACGGCTGAGGCGCCAGGCGCCCGGCCTGGTGATCGAAAGCTTCTTGTGCAAACGGCGTGAAACCACCAAGGAACTCGCGGCCGGGCGGCTGGACTTTGCGGTGGACGCCCCGCTGAACACCGACCCACAGGTGCGGCATGTAAAACTGATGGAAGACCGCTACGTGTGCGCAATGCGCAAGGGCCATCCGCTGGAGGGCAAGGCGTTGACGCTCGATAATTACCTGGCGCAAGCCCACATACACATTTCGAGCCGCCGCAACGGCCTGGGTGAAGTCGACCTGGCCCTGGGTAAGCTTGGCCGCCAACGCAATATCGCGCTGCGGTCCCAGCACTACATGATGGCGTCTCAGGTGCTGCAGCAGACGGACATGGTGATGACCGTGCCGGAGCGCTTCGCCCGTCGGCACGACCTGCCGTGCAGCCCTCTGCCCGTGAGCGACGTAAATACTGTGGAAACCCACCTCTACTGGCATGAAAGCACGGACCAGGATCCCGCGAACCGATGGATGCGCGAACAGCTTATCGAACTGTGCGCGGGCATCGTCAAGCGTGAACGGGAGGCTGTGGCGCCGGCCGAGGCGGTTGTGTGAAGAAAGTGTTACCTGTTGCTTCCGTTTCCCATCGAAGCGGGTAACGCGGAAACACCGGAAGGGCTAAATCAGGCCGTTCGCGGCCTCAGAAAAAATCAAGCTCTTGATTTCAAAGGGATTTAAAAAGTTGGCATGGTGGCTGCTATTGTATTGCGCACAAGAACAACAAAAACGACGCTTCATCCATAACAACAATATGAACGGCTCTGGCATAACAAGAACAACCGCGGCAGAGGCGAAGCCAACAGATTTTTTTGAGGAAGGTGCGTTTTCCAGGGCATTGCCCGCGACTGGACACACAACAATAAAACTGCCCCGAGGCAGCAGGTGTACGGTTGGACCCTCAGGTGAGGATGGATCAGCGCTCAAAAAAATACGTTTGCTCTTGGCCCCGGATGGGGGCCCGGAAACACGCACAGGCAGCTGCCAAAAACAAAAATAGGCGGCCTGACAATCATAACAAGAGCAAATGCAACATACCTTGAGGGGAGCTTCGGCTCCCCTCTCTGCATTCAAGCCCCCTCCAGTACCAGCATCGCCCTCACCACTACCCCTTTGATCAGCCAATCGCTTTCCCAGGCCAGCACCGGCCAGGTGGGGTTCAAGGCCCTGAGGTAACGCCTGCCGCCCTCCTCTTGCAGCTCTCGAAACACCGCCTGTTCTTGCAACGGCGCGCTTGCGATCACCAGTTGGCCGGGGGCGGCCTGGGCCAAGGGGTCCACGAGAATGAGCGAACCGCTCGGCACGCTGCGCCCATGAGCCGCGCTCATGCTTTCGCCTTGTACTTGCAGCCAAAAGGCCGGGCCAGTGGCGTGGTAGTCCGAGACATGGCTACGGCCGATACAGTAGCGGGCGATGGAGGGTTGATCGTCCGCGGCGGCGGCCCATTCGAGCACTGGATAGCGGTAGGCGGGCTCGCTGATCGCCCACTCAGACGCGCCTGCGGCTTGAAGGGAGTCATAGCGGCCCCGCTGCTCGTTCACCCGCAGCAACTGGACGACCTCCAGGCTGTCTTCGCCCAGCTCTTTCAGGACGCCATTCATGGTGTCCAGGTCGGGCCGCCGGCGACCGCTGAGCCAATGGTTGACCGCCCCCTGCGAGCAACCGATCCGTTCGGCCAGCTGCTCCTGAGTCAGGCGGCGCTCGCGCATCTTGAGTTTGACGATTTCGATCCAGGTTTCCATGCCGCGTACCATACCGGGCGCAAGGCGCCAAGCCATACATATCGCGTAATGTATCTCACGCGCGGGAAATACGGCCCGTAATTTATACTGCGCTGGTCGCTGTCCCATTCCGCCGAGCAAGGAGCCCGCATGCACCCTACACAACCTTCGACCCTTTTTCACCCCGACGCGGCGCTCACCTGCTCCAAAGCGTTGTCGCACGCCGATGCCCTGCTGCACTGCGCGTCGGCGGTGGCCTACGAGAGCGCCGACCAGCAGCATGGGCAAGCGCGGCACCTGGCGCTGACCGTGGTGCATTTGGTGGACATGGCACGGGCGCTGGTGGTGCACAGCCTTGAGCCGGGCGCGCCCTTGCCGCAGGGCAAAGCAGCCGAAGCCGAAGGGTGATCGGCCCTGGGGCTGGGGCAAAATCGGCGCGCGGGTGTACACTTTCGTTTTGTTCTGAAGCGAAATCGTTCATGCACGCCAATGCCCCCCTCGTCGATATCAGCGCAGATTTCGACACCGGAAATATCCAGGTACTGGATAGCAGCAACCCCTACGAAATCCGCCTCGCCATCCTGCCGGACAGCTGCAGCAGCCACTTCCAGTGGTTCCATTTCCGCGCCGAAGGTTTGCAGGTCGGCGCCCGGCACGCGTTCATTATTACCAACGCCGGGCAATCGTCGTATCCGAATGCCTGGCATGGCTATAACGCCGCGGCGTCCTACGACGGGGTCGAGTGGTTACGCGTGCCCAGCGAGTACGACGGGCAGGCGCTTCGCTTCAGCGTAACGGCTGAACAGCCGAGCATCTCGTTCGCCTATTTCGAGCCCTACCGGGAAGCCCGGCACCTTGCCTTGATCGAGCGGGCCAGCCAGTTGCCCGGTGTCGAGCGCATCGCGTGTGGCAACAGCCTCCAAGGCCGGGACATCCCGCTGTTCCGCGCCGGTGACGGTACACCGGCCAAGCGCAAGGTGTGGCTGATTGCCCAGCAACATCCCGGCGAGCACATGGCCGAGTGGTTCATGGAAGGCGTGATCGAGGCCCTGGAGCAGCGCGAGCCCTGGATGCAGGCATTGCTGCAACAGGCTGAGCTGTACCTTGTGTTGAACATGAACCCGGACGGCGCCTTTCACGGCCACCTGCGGACCAACGCCGCCGGAAAAGACCTCAACCGCGCATGGCAGGACGCTAGCGAAGAAGAAACGCCCGAGGTGCGTTTCGTTCTCGATCAGATGGATCTTCACGGCGTTGACGTGTTCATCGATGCCCACGGCGACGAGGAGATCCCCCATGTGTTCACCGCGGCCTGTGAAGGCAACCCCGGTTACACCCCACGCCTGGCCGAACTGGAAGCCGCCTTCCGCGATGCGCTGTGCAAGCAGACCCCTGACTTCCAGCAGCAGCATGGCTATACCCGTGACGCGCCCGGGCAGGCCAACATGCGCCTGGCCTGTAATGCGGTCGGCCAACGCTTCGATTGCCTGGCAATGACCCTCGAGATGCCTTTCAAGGACCATCTGGATGCGCCGCAGCCGCGTGCCGAATGGTCAGGTGCCCGCTCTGCGCGGCTGGCGCAGGACCTTCTCAAGGTGGTGTCTGCCCTGGTGCCTCGCCTGCGCTGACGCCGCGGGAATAATTCCAGCCCGGGAGCGTCTCTCAGATTCGCCCCTCACCGGCTCAGTGCCATGACCGACCTGAATGATGAATTGCGTGAGCTCCTTCCCAGGCTTCGGCGGTTTGCCCTGTCGCTCACACGTGACAGCCATAACGCCGATGACCTGGTACAAGCCACGCTGGAACGCGCGCTGAGCCGCTGGAAAGGCAAGCGCGCCGAAGGTGATCTGCGTGCCTGGTTGTTCTCCATCCTTTACCGACGGTTCATCGACGGCCACCGCAGCGCCCAACGTTATGCCCGCATGTTGCAACTGTTTGGCGGCCGGGACGACGCGCTGCCATCGGCGGAACGCACGGTCGTGGCACAAGCCGGGTTGGATGCGTTCGATCGCCTGAAGCCGGAACAACGTGCATTGTTGTTCGCCATTACCGTCGAAGGCCTCAGCTATCAACAGGCGGCCGACGTGTTGGGCCTGCCCATCGGCACCGTGATGTCGCGGCTGTCCCGGGCGCGCAAGGCCTTGCATCAGCTCACCGAAGGCGAAATCACCCGCCCTGCCATGCGAATCTACAAATGATGACCTTGCCCCCTACCGAACAAGACCTTCATGCCTACGTCGACCATCAGCTCGGCGCGGCGGACCGCCAGCGGCTGGAAGCCTGGCTGGCGGAACACCCTGAAACCGCCGCCCAGGTGCAGGCGTGGCAGCAGGATGCGCAACACCTGCGCGCCGCCTGGAGTGGTGCCCTGAGCCTGACGCCCAACCCCGAGCTGGAGCCCGCGGCCATCGCGCGGCGCCTGCGTGGCCAGCGGCTTCGGCGGCTGGCGCAGGCCGCGGTGCTGGTGGTTGCGGTGGGCGCGGGCGCCGGGGGTGGATGGCAGGCCCGCGGGCCTGCAGATGCCCGCCTTGCCGTCGCGCCCATGACCGACGCCTTGCAGGCGTATCGAATGTTCGCCGTGCAGGGCATCCTGCCGGCCGATTACACCGCCACCACTGGCGGCGGGGACGTGCAGGATTGGCTTGACCGCTACTTCAGTCGCGCGCAGCGGCTTCCCGACCTGTCCGCGGCGGGCTTCGAGCCACGGAGCGCCCGCCTGCTAAACACCGACCAAGGGCCGGCGGCCATGGTGGTGTACGAAAACGCGGCGGGCCAACGCGCCAGCTTCTACGTGCGCCCGCCCGGCCCCGGCTACCACATGCTGCCTCGCGGTAGCCGCCGCGACGGGGAACTGCAAGCGGACTACTGGTCCGATCCTTCGTATAACTACGCCATGGTCAGCGCCGTGGGCTTGCCGTCCCGGGCGGCGCTCGAGCGTGCGGTAGGCGAAGGCATCTAGCGGGTGCTGCGTATATAATCGTGAGCCGTTCAGGCTTCGACGAGACGTGCCCTTGCCTTCGAAACGCTCCTGGTTCTCCTTTGGCTCCCCGCCCGCCAGCCCGCCCGTGGACACCTCCGCGGCGGCGCTGGCGATCAAAACGTTCTTCAGTGCCCGGGCCCAGCGCCAGGGTTACACCCTCGGCGAAAGCCAACTGCGGGTGATCGAACGCCTCGCCGCGCGCGCCACCGCGCTGGCCGATTCCCAGGCACCATTGACCGGGCCGCGCAGCCTTTACCTTTATGGCAAGGTGGGCCGAGGCAAGAGTTGGCTGCTGGACGGCTTTCACGAGGCCGTGGACGCCCCGGGCAAACGCCGGTTGCATTTTCATGGCTTCTTCAACGACCTGCACGCGGGGATGTTCCGCCACAACGGCCAGGAAGACGCCCTGGAGCGCACGCTCGATGAGCTGCTCAGCGGCTGCCGCCTGTTGTGTTTCGATGAATTCCACGTTCACGACATCGGCGATGCGATGCTTATCCGCCGATTGTTCGCGGCGTTGTTCGCGCGCGGGGTGCTGTTGGTAGTCACGTCCAACTATGCCCCGGAGGGCCTGCTGCCCAACCCGCTCTACCATGAGCGCTTTCTGCCAGTTATTCGGCTGATCGAAGCGGAAATGGAAGTGCTGGAAGTGGGTGGCGAGCAGGATTACCGCAGCCAACCGGGCTCGGGCAGCCAACAGCGGTTCGTGACCGGAGCCTATGTGCTTGACCCGAGCGCCGAACAATTGGCCGCCTTGGGCCTGGATCAGAACGCTGCAGAGGTTACGCTCGAGGTCGGCAAGCGCCAGCTGCAGGCGCAGCTCAGCGAAGGGCGACGGGTTGCGTTCACGTTCGCCCAACTGTGCGAGGCGCCGACGGCGGTGATGGATTACCTGGCGTTGTGCGAACGCTACGACCAGTGGGTGCTGAGCGGGCTGCCTCGCCTGGCGGAGTGTTCCATCGCCGTTCAACAGCGGTTCATCAATCTGGTAGACGTTCTGTACGACCGCGACAAGCAATTGACCGTGACCAGTCAGTATCCCCTGGCCGAAGCGCTGGAGGCCTCGGCGATCGACTTGATGCGCAGCCAGAGCCGCCTCGGGCAGCTTGGCCGCCCAGAGGCCAACCCGTGAACACACTGGAGCAACTCAGAAACGGGCAACTGGCGGGCGCGACCCGCCTGGACCTCAACCTGGGCTTGAGCGAAGTGCCCGACGAGGTATTCGCCCTGGCCGACACCCTGGAGGTGTTGAACCTGAACGGCAATCGGCTGACCGCGCTGCCCGCGAAGCTCAGCCGGTTAAAGCGCCTGAAAGTGATTTTCTGCTCGAATAACCCATTTCGCGTGCTTCCGGAGGTGTTGGGTGACTGTCCGGCGCTTGAAATGATCGGTTTCAAGGCTTGCCAGATAGATGAGGTGCCGTCCGGTGCACTGCCGCCCGCCTTGCGCTGGCTGATCCTCACCGATAACCGGATCGCGGGTTTACCGGATACCTTCGGCGGCGTGCCGCGTTTGCGCAAACTGATGCTCGCCGGGAATCGGTTGCGCGCGCTGCCAGAAAGCCTCGCACAGAGCACCGAGCTGGAACTGCTGCGCATTGCCAGCAACGACTTGGGCGAGCTTGCGCCCTGGCTAACTGAGTTACCCCGCCTCGCCTGGCTGGCGCTGGCCGGTAACCCGTTTTGCCCGCCCACGGCACTGGGCAACGCCAGCACGGTGGGCTGGGGTAGCCTGCACCTTGGCCGCAAACTGGGCGAAGGGGCATCCGGCGCCGTGTATCACGCCACGCTGCCTACCCAGCAAGCTGTGGCAGTGAAGTGCTTCAAGGCGCACCGTACCAGTGATGGCGACCCGCAAGACGAAATCGCCGCCTGCCTGCACGCGGGCAGCCACCCCAACCTGGTGCCTCAGCGCGGCCAGCTGGAGGGCCACCCAGAGGGCTTGCCAGGATTGGTCATGGAATTGATCGACCCGGCGTACCGAGTGCTCGCCGGCCCACCGAGCTTCGACAGTTGTACCCGGGATGTGTACCCCGACGGGGTAATCATCGAAAGCGCCGTTGCGCGCCGGATGCTAAGCGGGTTGGCCAGCGCCGGCCGTCATTTGCATAAACGGGGTGTAATGCACGGCGACTTCTATGGCCACAACGTGTTGTACCGCGATGACGGCCACGCGTTGCTGGGGGACTTTGGCGCCGCCAGCCGCTATCGCACGGGCGACAGGGCCCTGGCGCGGGGGCTGGAGGCTATCGAGGTGCGGGCGTTCGGGATTTTGCTGCAGGAAGTGGCGGCCCGTTGCAACGCGGCGCCGCCAGGCTGGCAGGCCCTGAGCGAGGCCTGCCAGCAGCCAGACCTTATCGCCCGGCCCTCTTTCCAAGATCTGACAGCGGCGTTGTAGTCGGTTCCCGCGCTACGCCTGTGAATATTCCCGGGGTTCCGCGGCCCCAAAAGGTTCGCAGCCGGCGGGGAGGCGGATCAGCCGGCCAGTCCGACGTACACGTTCTGTACGTCGTCATGCCCGTCGATGGCATCGAGGAACGCTTCCACTTCGGCCAGCTCGGTTTCATCGGTAAGCGTGACCGGGTTTTTCGCCACGTAGCCAATCTTGGCGGAAACCACGGTGAAGCCGTGATCCGGCAGGGCCTTTTGCACCGCGTCTACGTCCGTGGCTTCGGTCAGGAACAGCGTAGCGCCTTCCTCGGCAGGCTCGAAATCCTGGGCACCGGCTTCGATGGCGGCAAGCTCGGGATCCGCGCCCGGGGTGGCCGGTGCTGCCTCGATCATGCCGCAGTGGTTGAAGTCCCAGGACACCGAACCCTCGGCGCCCAGCTGCCCCTTGCGGAACAGCACGCGGATTTCGGCCACGGTACGCTTCACGTTGTCGGTCAGGCATTCGACGATCAGCGGCACCTGGTGGGGCGCGAAGCCTTCGTATTTGACCAAGGTGTACTGCACCACATCGCCGCTCAAGCCGGCGCCTTTATTGATGGCCCGTTCCAGCGTGTCTTTGGGCATGGAGGCCTTCTTGGCCTGCTCCACCGCCAGGCGCAGGCGGGGGTTCATGTCCGGGTCCGCGCCATTACGCGCGGCGATTTGAAGTTCCTTGGCCAGCTTGCCGAAAATCCGCCCCTTGGCGTTGGCGGCTGCCTCTTTATGTTTAGCTTTCCACTGTGCGCCCATGGCTATTCTCTTTCTCAGCTTGCTTCGTGCGCCGGCCCAGCGACCGGCGAGGTGGCGGCCAGTTTATACGATTGCCCGGCCGCAAAAAAACAAAGGCCACCCGAAGGTGGCCTCTGCTTACAGCGGTTGCGGAGCGTGAATTACTTCACAGCCCAGCCAGTCAGCTCGGCCAGGGCCTTGCCGATGTCCGCCAGGGAACGCACGGTCTTCACACCAGCGTCTTGCAGGGCGGCGAATTTCTCGTCAGCCGTGCCTTTACCGCCAGAAATGATGGCGCCCGCGTGGCCCATGCGCTTGCCGGGTGGCGCGGTCACGCCAGCGATGTAGGACACCACCGGCTTGGTGACGTTGGCCTTGATGAAGGCAGCCGCTTCTTCTTCGGCCGAACCGCCGATCTCGCCGATCATTACGATCGCTTCGGTCTTCGGGTCTTCCTGGAACAGCTTCAGGATGTCGATGAAGGTCGAACCCGGGATCGGGTCGCCACCGATGCCCACGCAGGTGGACTGGCCGAAGCCGGCGTCGGTGGTCTGCTTCACGGCTTCGTAGGTCAGGGTGCCGGAACGCGACACAATGCCGACCTTGCCTGGCAAGTGGATGTGACCTGGCATGATGCCGATCTTGCACTCGCCCGGGGTGATCACACCTGGGCAGTTCGGGCCGATCAGGCGTACGCCCAGCTCGTCACACTTGACCTTGGCGTCCAGCATGTCGAGGGTAGGGATACCTTCGGTGATGCAGACGATCAGCTTGATGCCACCGAAAGCGGCTTCAAGGATCGAGTCCTTGCAGAACGGAGCCGGTACGTAGATGACCGAAGCTTCGGCGCCAGTGGCTTCCACCGCTTCCTTGACCGTGTTGAACACGGGCAGGTTCAGGTGGGTGGTGCCGCCCTTGCCGGGGGTCACGCCGCCAACCATCTTGGTGCCGTAGGCGATGGCTTGTTCGGAGTGGAAAGTACCCTGAGAGCCGGTGAAGCCCTGGCAGATGACTTTGGTGTCTTTATTGATCAGGACGCTCATTACTTGCCCTCCGCGGCTTTGACGACTTGTTGAGCAGCGTCGGTCAGGCTGGTAGCCGCGATGATGTTCAAACCACTCTCTGCGAGAACCTTGGCACCCAGTTCAGCGTTGTTGCCTTCCAGACGGACCACGACCGGAATCTTCACGCCGACTTCCTTCACGGCGCCGATGATGCCTTCGGCAATCATGTCGCAACGAACGATACCGCCGAAGATGTTCACCAGAACAGCGGCAACATTGGAGTCGGACAGGATGATCTTGAACGCTTCGGTTACGCGTTCCTTGGTTGCACCGCCGCCAACGTCGAGGAAGTTGGCAGGTTTGCCGCCGTGCAGGTTGACGATGTCCATGGTACCCATGGCCAGGCCAGCACCGTTGACCATGCAGCCGATGTTGCCTTCGAGGGCAACGTAGTTCAGTTCGAACTTGGCGGCGTGGGCTTCGCGCGGGTCGTCCTGCGACGGGTCATGGAACTCCTTCAGCTTGGGCTGACGGTACATGGCGTTGGCGTCGATGTTGATCTTGGCGTCCAGGCAGTGCAGGTCGCCGTCGGCCTTGATCACCAGCGGGTTCACTTCCAGCAGTGCCAGGTCATGGTCCTGGAACAGCTTGGCCAGGCCGGTGAAGATCTTGGCGAACTGGGAAACCTGCTTGCCTTCCAGGCCCAGCTGGAATGCCAGCTCACGGCCCTGGAACGGCTGGGCGCCGACCAGCGGGTCGATGGTGGCCTTCAGGATTTTTTCCGGGGTGTCGTGAGCGATCTTCTCGATGTCCACGCCGCCTTCGGTAGAGGCCATGAACACGATGCGACGGCTGGAACGGTCAACGACGGCGCCCAGGTACAGTTCCTTGGCGATGTCGGTGCACGACTCGACCAGGATCTTGGTGACTGGCTGGCCATTGGCATCAGTTTGATAGGTGACCAGGCGCTTGCCCAGCCACTGCGCGGCGAACGCCTTGGCGTCCTCGCGGCTCTTGACCAGCTTGACGCCGCCAGCCTTGCCGCGGCCACCTGCGTGGACCTGCGCCTTGACGACCCACTCGGTGCCGCCAATCTTGTCGCACGCCTCGGCTGCTGCTTCCGGCGTGTCTACCGCGAAGCCCTTGGATACCGGCAGGCCGTACTCAGCGAACAGCTGCTTACCCTGATACTCGTGAAGGTTCATGCTTATTACCGTCTTCGTTAGGTACTGCGCTCTCGGCGCTGCGCTCCGGGGAGTGCCGCGCCACCTGTGACTGCTACCCGCGGCCAGGCCTTGTACCTGAAAGTCGATGCTTCCATTCCAGGGCACGACAGCGGGATCGAGTCCGGCATGCGTTCCGCGGCAAGCCCTTCTCGGGGCCAACGACGGGCGGCACGCCGTGGTTTCTTGTTGTTAACGCTTCTTGCGGTTGGCGATGTGAATGGCGCCGCCATTCACCGCCAGCGCGGCTTCGTGCAGTGCCTCGGACAGGGTCGGGTGCGAGAACACCATCATGCCGAGGTCTTCCGCGCTGGTACCGAATTCCATTCCGATCGCGCCTTGCTGAACCAGCTCGGCAGCGCTTGGGCCAATCACATGCACGCCCAGCACGCGGTCGGTTTTCGCATCGGCGATCACCTTGACGAAGCCGCCGGTGTCGTTGGCTGCCATGGCACGGCCACTGGCGGCGAACGGGAAGGTCCCGACGTTGACTTCAACGCCTTCGGCCTTCAGGGTTTGCTCGGTCTTGCCTACCCACGCGATTTCCGGGTGAGTGTAGATGACCGACGGGATCAGGTCGTAGCTCATCGTGGCCTTGTGGCCCTTGATGCGCTCGACGACCATGATGCCTTCTTCGGAGGCCTTGTGGGCCAGCATCAGGCCACGCACCACGTCACCGATGGCATAAACGCCTGGCACGCTGGTGGCGCAGTAGTCGTCGACGAAGATGAAGCCACGCTCGTCGATGTCCACGCCGCTGTCAGTGGCCAGCAGGTCGGTGGTCACCGGGCGGCGGCCGACCGCGACGATCAGCTTGTCGAAGACGATCTTCTGTTCGCCGTTGGCGTCGGTGAAGGTGACTTCCACTTCGTCGCCATTGACCTTCGAACCGGTCACCCGAGCGCCCAGGCGGATGTTCAGGCCTTGCTTGGTCAGGGTTTTGTAGGCTTCCTTGGACACGGCTTCGTCAGCCGCCGGCAGGAACTTCTCCAGCGCTTCGAGCACGGTGACTTCGGCGCCCAGGCGCGCCCATACCGAGCCGAGTTCCAGGCCGATCACGCCAGCGCCGATCACGCCAAGGCGCTTGGGCACGGTCTGGAATTCCAGGGCGCCGGTGGAGTCCACGATGACGTTCTGGTCGACCGGGGCCGGCGGAATGTCGATCGGGCGGGAGCCGGACGCCAGGATGACGTTGTCAGCCTCGACCACTTCGACGTTGCCGTCCTTGCCGGTGACCTCAACCTTCTTGCCAGCCAGCAGCTTGCCGTGGCCTTCGAGCAGGGTCACGCCGTTGGCCTTGAACAGGGTGGCGACGCCGGAGGTGAGGTTCTTCACGATCTGGGACTTGCGGCCCACCATCGCGGGAACGTCCATGGTCACGCCGGCATGGTTGATGCCGTGTGCGGTAAAGCCGTGCTCGGCTTCGTGGAATTTCCAGGAGCTGTCCAGCAGCGCCTTGGACGGAATGCAACCCACGTTGAGGCAGGTACCGCCCAGGGCCGTCTTGCCTTCCTTGTCCTGATACTTCTCGATGCAGGCGGTCTTGAGGCCGAGCTGGGCGGCCTTGATGGCGGCTACGTAGCCGCCAGGGCCAGCGCCGATCACTACCACGTCGAATTTCTGAGTCATAAAAGGTCCTTAGAGCTACAAGCCTTGAGCGACAAGCTACAAGCTACAAGCCACAAGTCAAAGCGGGAAGACCGCGCGATCACGCCGGCCGCCCCACCCCTATCCAACTTGCCGCTTGCTGCTTGTGGCTTGAAGCCGCAGCCGAAGCTGCGATTAGATGTCGAGCAGAAGACGAGCCGGATCTTCCAGCAGGTTCTTGATGGTGACCAGGAAGGTTACCGCTTCCTTGCCATCGATCAAGCGGTGATCGTAAGACAGGGCCAGATACATCATCGGGCGGATCACGACCTGGCCATTGATGGCCATCGGGCGCTGGATGATGTTGTGCATGCCCAGGATCGCCGCCTGCGGCGGGTTGACGATCGGGGTAGACATCATCGAGCCGAACGTACCGCCGTTGGTGATGGTGAAGGTACCGCCAGTCATCTCTTCGATGGACAGCTTGCCATCGCGTGCCTTCTTGCCGAAGGTGGCGATGCCGTTCTCGATTTCCGCCAGGCTCATCTGTTCGGCGTTCCGCAGTACCGGTACCACGAGGCCACGGTCGCTGGAAACCGCAACGCCGACGTCCGCGTAACCGTGATACACGATGTCCGAACCGTCGATGGACGCGTTCACCGCCGGGAAGCGCTTCAGCGCCTCGGTAGCCGCCTTCACGAAGAAGGACATGAAGCCCAGGCGCACGCCGTTGTGGGTCTTCTCGAACAGGTCCTTGTACTTGGAGCGCAGCGCCATGACTTCGGTCATGTCCACTTCGTTGAAGGTGGTCAGCATCGCCATGTTCGACTGTGCTTCGACCAGGCGCTCGGCGACCTTGGCGCGCAGGCGGGTCATCGGCACACGCTTCTCGACGCGGTCGCCCGCGGCGGTGACAGGCGCGGCAGCGGCGGCCGGTTTGGCGGCAGGTGCCTGGGCCGGGGCGTTCTTCTTCGCCTCGACTGCGGCAACCACGTCTTCCTTGGTGATGCGGCCGTCTTTACCGGTGCCCTTGATGCTGTTCAGCGAAATGCCGTTTTCTTCGGCCAGCTTGCGAGCAGCCGGGCCGCCCATGGCGTCTTCGTCGGCGCTGGCCGGTTCAGCGGCCGCGGCGGCAACGGTAGCGGCGGCCGAAGCACCAGCAGGCGCCGCGGCAGGCGCGGCAGCGGCGCCGCCCGCTTCGATCGAGCCCAGCAGCTCGTCGGACAGAACCGTGTCACCTTCGTTCTTGACGATAGCGCCCAAGACGCCATCAGCGGTGGCGAGAACTTCCAGCACGACCTTGTCGGTTTCGATGTCGACGATCAGCTCGTCACGCTTGACGGCCTCGCCCGGCTTCTTGTGCCAGGTGGCAACGGTACCGTCGGCAACCGATTCCGGGAAAGTGGGGGCTTTGATCTCGATAGCCATTATCAGTGGTTCCTTAATTCGGTTCAGTGCGCGTTGGCGTTGACAGTGAAAGCGTCATGGAGCAGTTTTTCCTGCTGCTCGGCGTGCATCGATGCGTAACCTACAGCAGGCGCGGCCGAGGCATCGCGGCCGGCGTATTCCACCGTCAGCGACCTGTTGTGGTTACCGATCACGCGGCGCATGTGATGCTGGCTGCTGTACCAGGCGCCCTGGTTCATCGGCTCTTCCTGACACCACACCACAGTCTGCAGGTTGCTATACGGGGCGAGGATTTCGGCCAGATCGTTGTCCGGGAACGGATACAACTGTTCCAGGCGCAGGATGATGGTGTCTTCGCGGCCGTCGGCACGGCGTTTTTCCAGCAGGTCGTAGTACACCTTGCCGCTGCACAGCACCAGGCGCGTTACCTTGGCCGGATCGAGGTTGTCGATCTCGGGGATAACGGTCTGGAACGAGCCTTCGGCCAGGTCTTCGAGGGTCGACACGGCCAGCTTGTGACGCAGCAGCGACTTGGGCGTGAGCACCACCAGCGGCTTGCGCAGCGGGCGGATCACCTGGCGACGCAGCAGATGGTAGATCTGCGCGGGCGTGGTGGGCACGCACACCTGGATATTGTGCTCGGCGCACAGCTGCAGGTAGCGCTCCAGACGTGCCGAGGAGTGCTCCGGCCCCTGCCCTTCGTAGCCGTGCGGCAGCAGCATGGTCAACCCGCACAGGCGGCCCCACTTGTGCTCGCCGCTGGTGATGAACTGGTCGATCACCACCTGGGCACCGTTGGCGAAGTCACCGAACTGCGCTTCCCAGATCACCAGCGAATTTGGCGAAGTGGTCGCGTAGCCGTATTCGAACGCCAGCACCGCTTCCTCGGACAGGAAGGAGTCGTAGAGTTCGAAGTTTGGCTGGCCACCGAACAGATGACGCATCGGCACATAGGTGCTGGCGTCTTTCTGGTTGTGAAGCACGGCATGGCGGTGGGAGAACGTGCCGCGGCCGATATCCTGGCCAGTCATGCGAACCGGATGGCCTTCGAACAGCAGCGTGGCGTAGGCCATGGTTTCGGCGTAGCCCCAGTTGATCGGCAAGCCACCGGCCTGCATCTTCTGGCGGTCTTCGTAGATCTTCGCTACCTGACGCTGAACCACGAAACCTTCCGGCACTTCCAGCAACTTGGCGGACAGTTCCTGCAGGGTCTTGAGGTCGAAACGGGTATCGTGACGCGCGGTCCAGGCATGGCCCAGGTAAGGGCGCCAGTCCACGAACAGCTCCTTGTTCGGCTCTTTGACCAGGCTTTTGACCACGTGCAGGCCGTTGTCCAGCGCGCTGCGGTATTCGTCTACCTGCGACTGGGCGATGTCGGCGGTGATGGCGTTGCCCTGAACCAGGCGCTCGGCATACAGCTCACGAGTGGTGCGCTGCTTGGCGATCTGCTGATACATCAGCGGCTGGGTGCCGCTAGGCTCGTCCGCTTCGTTGTGACCGCGACGGCGGTAGCACACCAGGTCGATCACCACGTCGCGCTTGTACTGCATGCGATAGTCGATGGCGAGCTGGGTCACGAACAGCACGGCTTCCGGATCGTCGCCGTTAACGTGCAGGATCGGTGCCTGAATCATCTTGGCAACGTCGGTGCAGTATTCGGTGGAACGTGCATCGCGGGCGTTGCTGATGGTGAAGCCGACCTGGTTGTTGATCACGATGTGCACGGTACCGCCGGTCTTGAAACCGCGGGTCTGTGACATCTGGAAGGTTTCGAGCACCACGCCCTGGCCGGCGAAGGCGGCGTCACCGTGAATGGACACGGGCACGACCTTGTCGCCAGCGCTATCGTTGCGGCGATCCTGACGGGCGCGCACCGAACCTTCGACCACTGGCGAAACGATTTCCAGGTGGGATGGGTTGAACGCCAGCGCCAGGTGAACTTCGCCACCGGACGTCATCACATTGGACGAGAAGCCCTGGTGATATTTCACGTCGCCGGAACCCAGCTCTACCTTCTTCTTGCCTTCGAACTCGTCGAACAGATCGCGCGGGTTCTTGCCGAAGGTGTTCACCAGTACGTTCAGGCGGCCACGGTGGGCCATCCCGATGACGATTTCCTTGGCGCCGTAGGAGCCGGAGCGCTGGATGATCTCGTCGAGCATGGGAATGAGGCTTTCGCCGCCTTCCAGGCCGAAACGCTTGGTGCCCGGGTACTTGGTGCCCAGGTACTTTTCAAGGCCTTCGGCCGCGGTGACGCGCTCCAGCACGTGGCTTTGCACTTCGGGCGAATACACCGGGCGCCCGCGCACGCTTTCGAGGCGCTGCTGGAACCAGGCGCGCTGCTCGGAATCGACGATATGGGTGAACTCGGCGCCGATGGTGCGGCAATATGTCAGCTGTAACGCTTCCTGGATCTCGCGTAGGCTCGCTTCTTCCTTGCCGATGAACAGGTCGCCGGTACGGAAGGTCGTGTCAAGATCGGCATTGGTCAAGCCGTAATGATTGATCGACAGGTCTGCCGGAGCGGGCCGTTGCCACAAGCCCAGCGGGTCCAGCTGGGCCGCCTGGTGGCCCTGCATCCGGTACGCATGAATCATGCGCAGCACTTCAACCTGCTTCTTCTCGTGCTCACTGCTCACGCTCCCGGCGGAAACCGGCTGAGCGCGGCGCTGATTTTTCGCCAGGAGCACGAAATGATCGCGGACGGTCGAGTGCGAAACATCGGGGGCGGTGCTGCCTTCGGCGGGCAACTTCTGGAAGTAGGTGCGCCACTCTTCTGGCACAGCGTTAGGGTCGTGCAGGTAAAGCTCATAGAGCTCTTCCACATAGGCAGCGTTACCACCTGAAAGGTGGGCGCTTTCCCACATGCGCTGCATCACGCTTTCTTGCATGCTTGGTCACCCTCGGTTAGGGGCCACCACCGGCGCGAACCACGGCGTGCCTGAACAAGTCCGGTGCAGCGACTCGAACACAGCCACCAAGGGTCTCGCAGATAGTCCGGGTACCAGCCCGGATGCCCCTGCTGGTCTCATTTCGTCAAATAAAAGCACCCGCCGCAAGGCGCATGCTCGAGTTGTCGCCGTGGCCCAGGCTGGCGGGCGCGAACCACGGCGTGTTTCTGTGCAGCAGGTGGATCAGATACCGCTTTGCAGCAGCATGTTACGCACGTGACCGATAGCCTTCGTCGGGTTCAGTCCCTTCGGGCACACACTCACGCAGTTCATGATGCCGCGGCAGCGGAACACGCTGAAGGGGTCGTCCATTGCAGCCAGACGCTCTTCGGTACGCGTGTCGCGGCTATCCGCGAGGAACCGGTAAGCCTGAAGCAGCGCGGCCGGGCCCAGGAACTTGTCCGGGTTCCACCAGAACGACGGGCAGGACGTGGAGCAGCACGCGCACAGGATGCATTCGTACAGGCCGTCCAGCTTCTCGCGGTCTTCGGGCGACTGAAGGCGCTCGATGGCCGGAGCCGGGGTGTCGTTCTGCAGGTACGGCTTAACTTTTTCGTACTGCTTGTAGAAGATGCTCATATCGACGACCAGGTCACGAATGACCGGCAGGCCGGGGAGCGGGCGCAGCACGAGCTTGTTGCCCTTCACCACCGCCGACAGGGGCGTGATGCAGGCAAGGCCGTTCTTTCCGTTGATGTTCATACCGTCGGAGCCACACACGCCCTCGCGGCAGGAACGACGGTACGAGAAGCCCTCGTCCTGTTCCTTGATCAACGCGAGCACGTCCAGCACCATCAGGTCCTTGCCGCCGGTATCGACCTGGAAGTCGACCATCTTCGGCGCGGCGTCCTGGTCCGGGTTGTAACGATAAACACTGACTTGCAACATAGCGGTCATCACCCTTAGTAGGTCCGGACTTTAGGTTCGAAAGCCGGCACGGTTTTCGGCGCGAAGTTCACGGCACGCTTGGCGACGCGCTTCTCACCCGGGAAGTACAGGGTGTGGCACAGCCAGTTTTCGTCGTCACGGTCTTCGTAGTCTTCGCGGGCATGGGCACCGCGCGACTCCTTGCGGTCCTCGGCCGCGATCGCGGTGGCCTCGGCGACTTCCAGCAGGTTTTGCAGTTCCAGCGCCTCGATGCGGGCGGTGTTGAAACCCTGGCTCTTGTCGTTGATCTTCACATTGGCAATTCGTTCACGCAGCGTGGCCAGCTGAGCGATACCCTTCTGCATGTATTCGCCGGTGCGGAACACGCCGAAGTAGTTCTGCATGCAGTTCTGCAGCTCACGACGCAAGGTAGCCACGTCTTCACCGGTGGTGCGCTCGTTCAGGCCGCTGAGGCGAGCCAGGGCGACGTCCACGTCGGTAGCGCTCGCGTCACGGTATTCGATACCGTCGCTGAGGGCTTTCTCCAGGTGCAGGCCAGCGGCACGGCCGAAGACCACCAGGTCGAGCAGCGAGTTGCCGCCCAGGCGGTTGGCGCCGTGAACCGATACGCAGGCCACTTCACCGACCGCGAACAGGCCGGGGATGACCACGTCCTGGCCGTCGGCGTCCTGGGTCATTGCCTGGCCATGGATGTTGGTGGCAACGCCGCCCATCATGTAGTGGCAGGTTGGAACGACCGGTACCGGCGCGACCACGGGATCGACGTGGGCGAAGGTTTTGGACAGCTCGCAGATACCTGGCAGGCGGCTGTGCAGCACTTCCTCGCCCAGGTGGTCCAGCTTGAGCATCACGTGGTCGCCGTTCGGGCCACAGCCGTTGCCGGCGATGATTTCCTTGACCATGGAACGGGCGACCACGTCACGACCGGCGAGGTCCTTGGCGTTGGGCGCGTAGCGCTCCATGAAACGCTCGCCGTGCTTGTTGATCAGGTAACCGCCTTCACCGCGGCAACCTTCGGTGACGAGCACACCGGCGCCGGCGATGCCGGTGGGGTGGAACTGCCACATTTCGATGTCCTGCACCGGAACGCCAGCGCGCAGGGCCATGCCAACGCCGTCGCCGGTGTTGATCAGGGCATTGGTGGTAGAGGCGTAGATACGCCCCGCGCCACCGGTGGCCAGTACGGTGGCCTTGGAGCGGATGTAGACGGTTTCACCGGTTTCGATGCAGATGGCGATGACGCCGACGAAAGCGCCGTCCTGGTTTTTCACCAGATCCACCGCGTACCACTCGTTGAGGAAGGTGGTGCCGGCTTTCAGGTTGCCCTGGTAAAGGGTGTGCAGCAGGGCGTGACCGGTGCGGTCGGACGCGGCGCAGGTACGCGCGGCCTGGCCACCCTTGCCGAAGTCCTTGGACTGACCACCGAACGGCCGCTGATAGATGCGGCCGGTTTCGGTGCGTGAGAACGGCAGGCCCATGTGGTCCAGCTCGAAGACCGCGGCCGGGCCTTCCTGACACATGTATTCGATAGCGTCCTGGTCACCGATGTAGTCCGACCCCTTGACGGTGTCGTACATGTGCCAGCGCCAGTCGTCGTTCGGATCCGCCGAGGCGATAGCGCAGGTGATGCCACCCTGGGCCGATACGGTGTGCGAGCGGGTCGGGAAGACCTTGGTGACTACCGCGGTCTTGTGGCCGCCTTGAGCCAGTTGCAGCGCGGCGCGCATGCCGGCGCCGCCGCCACCGATGATGATGGCGTCGTAGTTGAGCGTACGGATGTTGGACATGAATCAAATACCCCAGAGAATCTGCACACCCCAGACGAAGTAGGCGAACATTGCTACGCCACACACCGCCTGGAACAGGAACCGCACGACAGTCGCCGACTTGCCCAGCGCCATGGGCGTGAGGTAGTCGGTGGAGATGGTCCACATGCCGACCCAGGCGTGAGCGCTCAGGGCAACGAGGGACAACAGGCTGAAGATGCGCATCCAGTTGTTGGAGAACAGGGCGTGCCACTGGGCGTAGTTCAGCCCGGGGTGTGCCACCAGGTAGCCAATCAGAAAGATGAAGTAAACCGCGAGAACGACGGCCGAAACCCGTTGCGCCATCCAGTCGTAGAGGCCCGAACGGGACAGGTTAGTGACGTTGGTTACCATATCCAGACTCCCGCCAGAACGATCAGCACTACAGAAACGACGATGACGATCTTGGAGCCGAGCTTGCCGCCCTCGAGCGTCTCACCCACGCCAGTGTCCATGATCAGGTGGCGAACGCCGGCCACCAGATGATAAAGCAGAGCGGAGAGCAGGCCCCACATCACGAGCTTGGCCAGCGGACTGGTCAGATACGCCTTCACCTCGCCAAAGCCTTCCTCGGAACCCAGCGACTTGCCCAGCGCGTAGAGCGCGATGGCAATGCCAAGAAACAGGATGACACCGGAAACGCGATGGAGAATGGACGTGTAAGCAGTGACGGGGAGTTTGATGGTCCTTAGGTCTAGGTTTACAGGTCGTTGGCTATTCACGGCTTTTTTCACACTGAAGAGCCCCCAGCAAGCAGGGCAAAGTTGTAGGGAAGTGTACTGGTCAGGTACCCACCACCCGGGGAGTGACACGACAGCGGAGCGGGCCGGAAAGCCCCTGACGGTCGGACGCCGAGTATAGACAGTTAGGATACTAATGACAACGTAAAGGACTGTTCCGCAAACCGTGTTGCGACACCTTCGGAAAAGGCGTAAACGGCGATTGGAAAAAGCGGAAACGTTCCCGCTGCAAGGCCTGTAGGGCAGGCTTTTGGCAAATTGACTTTAGGATTTATCACACTATAGTGGTGCGGGCCCTGCGTGGGGGGTCTGTCTGATGATTTGAAGCATTAATAGGAGGCCACATGGCTGACAAAAAAGCGCAGTTGATCATCGAGGGCGCAGCCCCCGTCGACCTGCCGATTTTAACCGGCACCGTTGGTCCCGAAGTAATTGACGTGCGGACCCTGACCACTACCGGTCGCTTCACCTTCGACCCGGGCTTCATGTCCACCGCCTCGTGCGAATCGAAGATCACCTACATCGACGGCGACCAGGGTGTATTGCTCCACCGCGGCTACCCTATCGAGCAACTCGCCGAAAACTCCGACTACCTCGAAACCTGCTACCTGCTGCTCAATGGCGAACTGCCCAATGCCGAGCAGAAGGCCAAGTTTGTCAGCACCGTGAAGAACCACACCATGGTGCACGAGCAGTTGAAGACCTTCTTCAACGGCTTCCGCCGCGATGCCCACCCAATGGCCATCATGTGTGGCGTGGTGGGCGCGCTGTCGGCCTTCTACCACGACTCCCTGGACATCAAGAACCCGCAGCACCGGGAAATTTCGGCCATTCGCCTGGTGGCCAAGATGCCGACCCTGGCGGCGATGGTGTACAAGTACTCCATGGGCCAGCCCATGATGTACCCGCGCAACGACCTGTCGTACGCGGAGAACTTCCTGCACATGATGTTCAACACCCCGTGCGAGATCAAGCCGATCAGCCCGGTACTGGCCCGCGCGATGGATCGGATTTTCATCCTCCACGCCGACCACGAACAGAACGCTTCCACTTCTACCGTACGCCTTGCAGGCTCGTCGGGCGCCAACCCGTTCGCCTGTATCGCTGCCGGCATCGCCGCCCTCTGGGGCCCGGCGCATGGTGGCGCGAACGAAGCGGTATTGGCCATGCTCGACGAAATCGGCGATGTTTCCAATATCGACAAGTATATTGCCAAGGCCAAGGACAAGAACGATCCGTTCAAACTCATGGGCTTCGGGCATCGGGTGTACAAGAACTTCGACCCGCGCGCCAAGGTAATGAAACAAACCTGCGACGAAGTACTGGCCGAACTTGGCATCAAGAACGATCCGCAGTTGGAACTTGCCATGCGCCTGGACGAGATCGCGCGCAACGATCCTTACTTCAAGGAACGCAATCTGTACCCGAACGTAGACTTCTACTCGGGTATCATCCTGAAGGCCATCGGCATTCCAACCAGCATGTTCACCGTTATCTTCGCCCTGGCGCGGACCGTCGGCTGGATTTCGCACTGGAAGGAAATGCTCTCCAGCCCTTACAAGATCGGCCGTCCTCGCCAGCTGTACACCGGCGAGCCGAAGCGTGATCTGCAAAAGCTCGAAGATCGCAAGTAAGATCGCCTCGCCCGCTCCACGCCTCGGCGCGAGCGGGTGATCGCTGAAGGGGTGGGCCGCGTTTTACGGCCCACCCCTTCGTGCTTTCAGTGCCGGTGATTCAAGGCTTTTCCGCCGCCGCCTTCAAGGCACGCAGCGTATTGAAGGGTGCGTCGACTACGAATTTGTTGGCGATCATCGACGGCACGCTCCCGCCGGGCTCGGTATGCACCTGATAGGTCACTACCGTATCCCCTCCCCTTGGCTCCAGCTTCCAGAAGCCGTCCACTTGCGCAACCCGAACGAAGCCCTTCTCCTCCGGCAGATAGGTGGGCACCCCCTTGAGGGTGCGAGTGACGCTACCATCGGCGCCTTCGGCGGTGGTCACTTGCAGCACCGAATCCCGGGGCGTTACAGGCCATGGCGTATTGAACTGGGTATAGGTCCAGCTCTGTGCCCCCTCATGCTTGAGTAACTTCTGGGCCTTGCATTCGTGAATCCAGGCGCAGGCACCCGCGACGTCCTCCTGTAGCGCGCGAACCCGCGCCAAAGGGGCATGGATGGTGGCCACGCCTTTGTAGGCTTTGTAATCGGACCCAGGGACACTGCTGAGGGACACGGTGATACCGCCCTCGTCCTTTGCAACCTGCCAATCCTCGGCAATGGCTTGCGCCGAAATCCAGGGCAGCACGCAAAAAGCGGCTACTCGATACATCGCTCTCATAGGTTTTCCTTTTTATTCACGAGATGCTGCTCTGCGCCCGTTCGCCTTGGGTGGCCCCCTCCAGCCAGCTGAGTATCCGCACCGCATCTTCGCTATCCGAACCGCAAAACAGCGCATCGGCCTGAAACGCGCCGCACACCGACGGCCGTTCAGGATGGCCGAAGATCTTGCAGAGGTTATCCGGCCCAAGCTGCACGCAGCGTTCGCCCGCAGGCTTGCCCTGAGGCATGCCGGGGATGGGAGAGGAAATGGATGGCGCGATACAACAGGCACCACAGCCGGCGCGGCACAACATGGCGGAGCTACTCCAGGGAGAAAGGGCTGACGGGGTAACGCGCCCCGATAGTAACCGCCTAAACGGTCGTTTGAAACCTTCGTTCGGCGCCAATCGAGCCCGCTACTGTTTGAACTTGAAGTCCAGCGCGGCGCCATCGACTTCCCGGCGGCTATCGTTGCGCAGCTGCAGGTCCATTTCATTGGTGAGCAGGCGGCCATTGAGTTGAAACGGCTCGGCGCCGTCCTTGGGGGCGAACAGCGAGGGCAGCAATGGCTTGCCATCCGCAGTGGCCTGAGGGGCCAGGGGTTTTACCGCTTCCGCTTGTCCAGGGGGCTGCAGCTGGTTGACCATGTCCTTGGGCAAGCTCAGGTCCAGCTTGGCCGGAGGAATGTCCGAGGCGATCACATCAGCTGCTTTTCGCGACTTCGACTTGGTCGCCACAGGCTTGGAGGCTTTCGCCTTGGCCGATGCCTTCGGCTTGGCGGGCTTGGCGGCCTTGGTGGGCTTGGCCGGCTGGCTGGAAGCGGCCTGCTTTGAAGGCTTAGCCTTCACCGCAGGCGCTGCGGGCAAGGACGAGGACACGGCGGCTGGCACGCCCAGGGTGAATTGCTCGGGAGCGGCCGCTGCCACGGGCGCCACACTCAGCGACGTCGCTAGCACACTCACCAGGCAGAGCAGAGGCTTGAGGCAGTTCATTTCAGGCTGGCCACCACGGTCGGACACCCTCTATGCTCGCCCTCCCCGGCGACGATGGCAAGAGGCGAGCACCTTGCAGTTCGGACCGCTCAGTACCAGGCGCTGTTCCCTGTTTCTTCGCACAGCTGAGTGGCAAGCACGCCCAGCGTCATGAGCGCCCGCTCCGCTTCGCGGTCCCATGGAATGCCGCAGTTCAGGCGGATGCAGTGGTTGAATTGTTCGGTGTTGCTGAATATCAGCCCCGGGGCAATGCTGATGCCCTGATCCAGCGCGCGAACGTGCAGTTCTTGCATGTTCACCCGCCCAGGCAGGCTCACCCACAGGATGAACCCCCCAATGGGGCGGGTCATCTGAGTGCCGACCGGAAAGTGTTGCTGAACCGCCAACTGGTACGCCGTGAGGTTCTTGCGGTATTCCTGGCGAATGTGGCGCAAGTGGCGGTCGTAGCCGCCGTTTTCCAGGTAACTGGCGATCGCCATCTGGGTGACGCTGCAAGCTGAGTGGGTACTGAAGGTCTGCAAACGCTGGATCTCGGCCTGGTGTTTGCCGGCGATCATCCAGCCGATGCGAACGCCAGGCGAGAGGGTTTTGGAGAAGCTGGAACAGTAGATCACATGGCCGTGGCGATCATAGGCTTTTAGGGCCTTGTGCCGGCCCTGATCGAACATCAGCTCGCCATGGATATCGTCTTCGATGATCTGGATATTGAATTCGGCCGCCAGGCGCAGCAACTGCTTCTGTCGCTCCTCGGGCACCACACCACCCAAGGGATTGCTCAGGCGGGAGGTCATCATCAACGCCTTGATGGACCATTGGTTCGCCGCCAGCTGCAAGGCCTCCAGGCTGATCCCTGCGGTGGGATCGCTGGGAATCTCGATCACCTTGAGCCCCAGCAGGTCGGCCAGCTGCAATAGCCCGTAATAGGTGGGAGATTCCGCGGCAATCAGGTCCCCTGGGCGGGTGAGCGTACGCAGCGCCATTTGCAGGGCATCCACGCAGCCGTGGGTGATCACCAGCTCCGAAGGGTCCACCACCACGCCAGCATCGCGCATGCGAATGGCGATCTGACGACGAAGGGGTTCATAGCCGGGGCTGAACATGTAGCTGAATGCGCGCGGGCTCTGGAACCGCGTCACTTTGGCGATCTGTTGGTGCAGTGCCCGCACGGGCAGGTATTCCACGTGGGGCACCGCGGCGCCCAGCGCGAACACGCCATCGCGGCGGGATTCGTCCAGCACTTGTTGAATGATGCTGCTGCGGGTGACCAACCCGGGGCGCTCCACCCGGGCGATATCCGGCGTGGGCGCGGTGAGCGCGGGCGTTTGATGCACGTAGTAACCGGACTGAGGACGGGCGCGAATAAGGCCCTGGTCCTCAAGGTTGGCGTAAGCCTGAAGCACGGTGGCGTGGCTGACATTGAGCTGGGCGCTCATCTTGCGCACCGACGGCACCCGCTCACCTGGCTGATACACACCTTTGCGAATGTCCTCGGCCAACTGTTGGGCAATACGCTGATACAGCAGAAGATTGGTCATCGGCGCGGGCATTCCACTGGGTACCGGAACAGTTGGCAACTGTACAGGGACAGTTGCGCTGGGAAGCCAGAGAATACCGCCCGCAGCCCCTCAGCGCGAGAGGGGCTGACGCGCCGAGGCACCTTACTGACGCTTCTCGCCCAATGCGCCTGCCCGGTCGGAAATCACGATTTCCACGCGACGGTTGAGGGCCCTGCCCCGCTCGGTGGCATTGGCCTCGACCGGATACTGATCACCGTAGCCTTCCACCTCGATGCGGCGCTCTTCGACGCCAAGGTCGACGAGCATGTCCGCCACCGCCTGAGCGCGGTCCCTGGACAACTTGAGATTGTCCTCGGCCGCGCCGGTGCTGTCGGTATACCCCTCGATGCGGATCACCCGCCGCGGGTTCATCTGCAAGAATTGCACAAGCTTGAGCAGGGTGCGGTTGGCCGAGGGCTTGAGGTCTGCCTCGCCGGTGTCGAACAGCACATCCCCAAGCGTCAGTACCAGGCCGCGGTCGGCATCGGTGGTGGTCAGGGCCAGCAGTTGATCCTCGAACCATTGCCCCTGGCGCTGCACGCTCAGCAGCTTGGATTCACGCAGGGCCAGTTGCAGCCGCTCGCGCTCGAGGCCGCGCCGTTGAAGTTGGTCCAGGTTGGCCGCGGCTTCGCTGTGGGCCAAGGCGATATCTGTGTAGCGCATGCTGAGGTAGGCATAATGGCGCACGTCGCCATTGGCGCCCCAATAGCCCGACAGCCGCTCGGCCCGGGCCAGGGATTCGCCGGCGCGGATCACGTCCTTGGGCGCGTGACGCAGCACTTCGGTGTTGTCACGCACGGCCTGGAATTTCGCCGATGCCTGGGCCAGCGCTTCATCGGTGGCATGGTTGGCGCAGCCGGCCAGGCCCAGCACCAGCCAGGCGCCTAGCACCGGGCGCAGAAGTGTCGATGCCGGCTTCATTGCACATCCCCCAGCTGCTTGTGCAGGCGCTGTATCCGCGCATTCATCTGGGCCAGCTGTTCACGGCTCTTGCGGGTGAGCTCGTTGGCCTCGGCCAGGCGAGCATCGAGTTCGGCCTGTTCAAGGGCCATGCGGGCGGCCTTGTTGTTCTGGTCCGCCAGGTCCGCCCGTGCCCGGGCTGCCTTGCTCAGCGCGTCGGCGAGCGGCACGCTGTCGTCTGCGGCGCCTACGGCCCGGGCCTGTTCGATGGCTTGTTCGGTAAGGCGCAGCTGCTCGTCTGGTACGGGGTCGGTGGCACAGCCGGCAAGCGCCAGCAGTGCCCCGGCAATCATCAATCGTTTGTTCACACAGCGTTTCCTATGGTTTGGCCGCCCCGCTCAACACCTGCTGTTGTTGCTTCCAGCGCTCGGCGTTACGTTGCAGGATCGCCTGGATCCCGCCGGTGGCGGCCAATTCTGTCATCTTTTTCGCCAACTGTCCGCGCAGCCAACCATCGTTGCAGGCAGAGTCCTGAGCGATGGCCAGGTAAATGCCTGGGCGGTCTACCGCGACCTCCCGGGGCACCACCTGGCCGTCCAGGCCCAAGGCCGCTACCGCCGCCGCCCCGGCATAGCGTGGCGCGATGGCGTAGTCAGCCTTGCCCTGGCTCAGCCATTGAAAGGTGGTGGTGAGGTTTTCCGCCGGCTGCAACGTCAGATGGTCGGCGGCGAACGTGGCGAACGCTGGGGTCAGCCGCGCCTTGGCCGAGATCACCCCGCGATGGCCTGGCAGGTCGGCCAAGGTCGCATAGCCGGTTGCCGAACCTTGCGCGCTCCACACCAGGTAATCATTGAGTGCCAGCGCGGGATGGACGTAGTCCAGGTGCTCCAGGTCGGCTTCGGTGAGCACCGCGTCGGCCAGTATGTCCATGCGCCCGCTGCGCACTTCGTCCTGTGCCTGCGAGCGGCGGCCGGCATACAGCACGTTGATTTTCACGCCCAGCTGCGAGGCGGCGGTAGTGAGCACATCCACGCTGGCACCGATCAGCTTGCGCGGGTCCGCCGGGTCCCGCCAGGCATAGGGCGGCGCGTCGGGGCTGGCGGTGGCCACCAGTCGCTCGCAGCTTCCCGCGGCCAGGCACACAGAGGGCAACGCAGCCACACAGGCCAGCCAGTACGGCGCAATTCGCATGTTCGGTTCGGGCTCTGTCTGCTTCGAAGGGCGAGCATATAAAAAAACCCGGGCGATTGCCCGGGTTCCTTTTCGCGACTCGCGAGGTTCACACCAG
>Ga0265797_10001712_pt1 | contig 38316 bp, 30 predicted proteins | sample P2T30metagenome_FD_192433 | JGI IMG/M metagenome (GOLD analysis project Ga0265797, IMG submission 192433) | Plant litter microbial communities from East Loma Ridge, Irvine, California - P2 T30 | ecosystem: Environmental > Terrestrial > Plant litter > Unclassified | place: USA: California...
GGGGGCTTGAGGGGTTTGAGTTAGGTAAGATATATGGGGCCGTAATGAAGGAGTGAGGTGGTGATATTGTCGCTTTGGTTGCGTTCGAGTTGAGAAAGGCTGGTCGCGATGAAGACGAGTGGAAGCAAGGTAATACGGCAACACACGCTGTGCGATGATATAGATTGGAGGTATATCGAATGTGTTAAAAGTCTGGATAATGAAATGATACATGAAATACCAGCACAATCAACCTCGACTGTGAGACGTGACAACATTACCTCCCATACTGTCCACGCATATGGCCTTTAGTCTGCATACCATTAGCACTGTCGCAGTAAAAATCATCGTATCCTTTTGTCCTGCAGGATTAAGAGCCAATGGAACAGTAGCCAGAAATCACATGTGGCTGTCCACCGCCCAAGGTAGCATCATGACGATACATCGCATTCTAGATTGGAACAACCACTTAAAATGCATGATTTTCATGCCCTAGTTGCTATTGTGCATCTGGATTCTCGCGAGATTGCAACGATCTCCAGCCCACGAGTCAAGTCGCGAGGACTGCGCCTACTTGGAAACATCGTACTTCTTACCGAAATGAGCTTTGGGCCATTCACAGAGCCAATCCAGGGAAGAGGTTTCGAGCGCATATGAAGAATGCGTACTTCAGCCCAACTAGCGTACCACACAACACCACCCTGATGGCAGGCCAGCTGATGCAATCATACTGTAGTGGGAGTAGTCGGTATGACTGCCCAAAACAATGTTCGCGGCAAGTAGCCACAATACACGATTGGTGGCGAACACGATAATCCGTTCGTTTCAAGGGAGCAAGGCCAGAAGAACAGGTCCAGGGTACGCGACACGCAATCACGCAAGCAGCAGCGCAAAGTACGGTACCTCACCGCGTGACAAGCGGTGACGTCGAAGCTGATAGGGCGGAAGAGGATCCTGCTGCACATGGAAAAGATGCGCGGTGATTTGCGGTTTTAGTGTCGTGATGATCCAAAGCACCGCTGTCCTGAGGATTGGATCGCCAATGTCAGTTCGTTATACAGGTGGCTGAGCGCGTGCTTGCTTCCCACGAGACGCACCAGGCGCACAGCATGCGTGTGTGTCGTGGTTGTGCAGACAGATAACAGATTTCGCTGTGCTCGGGCCCGGGAAAATGACACGCCGCTCGGGGCTGGACCTCAGCAGAGAGTGGGTTTCAGAGGCTCGAGAGAGGGCAGAGACTCAGAAGATCGGCCGGGCTGGTGGGTCTATGCGCATTAATCATCTTCGCACCGTCAACGCTGGCGTCGCGCAGCAAGGCTGCAAAGACGTTGTCAGGAGCTACTTTGCGAGCTACTCCAGCAAGTACCGCCGTACCACTGGCATGGGTGCCGAAAAATTCGAAGCTTCTTTGGCAGAAAGCTGGTGGTTTGGGCGGCATCTGTGGCATCCTTCAGATCGGGCGATGATGACTAGATTGTTCCACTTGGCATGCGATATCGAGCAGTCTCGCGAGAGCCTCCGGGATATTGCCTGGAGGGCGCGCGGCCTGAGAGAGGGAGAAGGTAGGGCAAAGTAAGGAAGTGCTGGATGGCTCCGTACTTGAGTACAAACCTCTCCGTACCGCTCAATTAAAGGTGCGGGCACAGCGGGGATAGTTGTTCTTTGCTCATTCTCGAAGGGCTGTGGAAGGGCTTTGGACGGTGCAGCGACTCGGAAGCGCTGCCATGCTGTCTGCCCTGTCTCGCCTGCCACCCACGCACCAGTCTCGTCTCGCCTCGCCCTTTGCGCACCGCACCGCAGCCATCCATCCACTACTGCCAGTGCTGCGTGGCCAAGCACCACAGCGCCTGACCACTACCGTCCGCCCGCTCTCTCGCTCATTTACCTGACGGACGCCTCTTGACTCTTGACCGAGCATTCGAGCAGCAGCCTAGCAGTCAGCCAGTGACCCGCTGCCTCTCGCCTGCCCGCCTGCCTGCCTGCATTCCAGCGCCCACCTGCATTGCGATCTCCACAACACATACATCATCATCGCCATACACCTCCTGCGAAAGCACCACTCCCTCGGTCCTGCCGCCGCCATCTCTCTTCGCGCGCCCGTTCCTGCCTGACGAGTGCCGCCCATCGACCACGACGCCAGCACGAGCGAGCGCATGCGCACCACCTGCTACCACTCCACCACCAACACTCCTGCCCATTGCATCCGCGGACCTCCTTCCACGCCCACGCGCGCGCCGAATGCGCCGGCATAGACACCTCTCGCCCGATCTTTGTCACTGCAACGTTCCTTAACCCTCACCACTCCTTCGGCCAACTCCACACCTGCGACAGGAAAGCAGAAGCCACAGCAGCCGCGCGCTGCGCAAGCAGATGGAGGAGCAAGCAGACGACCGGTGCAATGTCGTATACTTTTGCGCCAGCGCCGGCCAAGACATCACAGCTCTCCACCACCACAGTGCCCCGCCAGATGTCTTGTCGAACACGCAGCTTGCACACTCACTCGAAGTCATATACCAGAATGTGCGCGCGCTGCTCGATCCAGATCAGGGCGGTTTCAACGAAGGTGGGTCAAGATGAAAGTGCAACATTACACCAAGTTCAGCTTGCTAACTTTGTTGCAGTATATATGAGTTCATCGCCCAAGCAATGTTGGGACCGCGTGGAGGTCTACGCCAACAATGTTCCTACTGTCGTACTCATCGAAGCGCCTGAGAATACTTCCTCCACCAGCAACGATCGTCCGCGACATGAGTCGACTATTGATTTTCTCGAATCTCTAAACGCAGACATACAAGGAGCTCGCTATCAAAAACACGTCATCCCGTTCACCCTGTTAGTTTCATCGCCAAGATCGAGCCAGCCTCTGGATCCTGAGACAGCAACCAAGCACCTTGGAGCCGGAGCCACCGAAGCCTTACACAGTCCGCTCAGTCATGACGACCTCGGCCGCCTTGTTGGTCACGTCAGAGAAAAGACTCGGCCTCCTGCAAGACTTGTCGGCACCCAAATGGCCCAAAACCTTGTCGATAGCATCCGCACCATTAAGAAGCCCGCGAAGCCTTGCCATCGCCCGGATGAGGCGATCTCCCAGGAGCGTGCAGAATTTGTGCAGGAAGCTATCAGTGACTGGCACTTTCCGGCCCATGAGCTCGACATGGATGAGTTGACTTGCGCTACTCTCTACATGCTTGAACGCCAATTACGCTCTCCGGACTTGGCTGAATACCGGCTTCCTCGAGAGGATCTCGTCGGCTTTTTGTTGGCAACACGGCGCCAGTACAAGCACGAGAGAGAAGTTCATTACCACAACTGGCGACACGCTGTCGATGTCACGCAGTCGATATACAGTTTTCTGGTCTTCTTCGGTCTGTGTCCTTCTGACGACTCGAACGACCTATGCGCACCACAACAACGCGGCATCGAGCGCGTACTCACTCCTCTCGATGGCCTCATCCTACTGGTCTCCGCCATTGGACACGACGTTGGCCACCCCGGCGTCAACAATGCTTTCCTTGTTGCATGCAATCATCCACTGGCGCAAATGTACAACGACAAATCAGTATTGGAAAACTACCATTGCGCCGCGTATTCGCAATTACTCCGCCGCCACTGGCCGAAGCTGGCGACTATCTCAGGATTTAGGAGCACCATGATTTCGACAATCCTTGCGACCGACATGCAACGTCACTTCGACTACATGACACAGCTGAATGAGCTGAAGGAAAAGCTGTCCGACAACGACGTTGTGATGGAAGACTGGTCCGACAAGGACAAGGAGCATACTCGGGAACTGCTCATGGCCATCTTGATGAAGGCCGCTGACATTTCCAATGTTGCTCGGCCATTCGACGTCTCAGCTACTTGGGCAAAAATTCTTATGAACGAGTTCGCCCGCCAAGGTGAACTAGAAGCAGAGCTGGATCTTCCCACTTGTCTGTTCGGTGGGCCGCCGAACAAGGAAGACATGCTGGCTGCTGCTCAAAGTCAGAAAGGATTCATGAGTCTCTTTGGTTCTCCTCTTTTCTCGGGTATTGCGGAGATTATGCCTAGTGTGCGGTGTGCCTTTACCACACTAGAGAGCAACCAGGATACATGGGATCGAAAGATACAAGCGGAGAAGCAAAGACGCGAGTCGGACGGGAAAAGTGCTCCACTAACGTTCAGTTCCGTTGGCAAAAACGAAGTTGAGCAAGCACAGCACGAGAAGCGACAGTCTGAGCCAACCGTGGTCCCTCTCGAATCCGGCAAGGCTCCATCCAGTCCTTTCAAGCGCCAAGCCGTGAGAATCGACGATGCCGCTGCAGCGCATCCAGCAACAGAGGAGAAGCGCAAGGCCGCTGTAGGCTACAGTACCCAAGATGATGGGCATCGCGCTTCAGCCCCGTTGCTCAATGCACACGGGAGCCCGCTTTCGCCCACCAACACCTCGAGACGCTCAAGCAAAGACGTCGCGTTGGAGAAGCTCCAGCAGCTTAGCATGTTTGCGAACCAAGGTTTCAACTCCGACTCGCGGCGAGGATCAGCAGACCTGCAGTTCAACCAGTCATTCCCGACGTCTCGACGCGGCAGCAAGGATGAAAGCTTGACCACGATTCTCGTTAGCTCTAAGGGAAGCCCGAATCGTGGAAGTCCGTCCAAATCATCAGAGTCGCCAGATGTTTCAGCAAGCACAGCCAACAAACGCCAAAGCGTCCAGCCTGGCCAGAAATCATCTAATGTACGCTACAGCGTGCCGTCCTCACGGAGCCATGCAACCAGCTCAGCGACAGCTACGACCGGCACTATGCACAGCCCTTCAACTCAGCCTTCTTCTCTCGCAACGACCGAAGACGACACGCAACAGCGCCTTGCTACTACTGAAGATCCATTCGCCACACCTGGAAGCTGGCCAAATAGTGATGATGGAACGCATCGCGCCTCTACACAAGAGGGACTGCCAGCTGCGCCACCCATACCTCCTATCCCGGACACCAAGCACTCGCAGAGAGGAGACATATCTCCGCTCCCAGTGTCGCGTGTGGCTAGTGGCGAGAGCGATGGCGCCAGCAGACCGTCACCACGTAAAGAAGAGCGTCTAGGCGGAGCCCTCCGAGAATCTCGTTCGCGCAGCCGGCTGCGTGGATTGAAATTCTGGAAGAAAAAGAGGGACGTGAGCGGTGTTCGCTCGCAAGACGAGAGAGAGACTCCAAGGTCGTCGCCATGACGAAAAAGAATTGCTCAACGCTAGCGATGCATTTGCCGCGCACCTCTCTGCTCCTTGCAAATACGGTGGTTTTCACGGCGTTGGTTCTAGAGAGTCGAGGCTAGCTGGGTTTGCGGGAGGTTTCCGAGCGCATTTTTTCCTTTCACGTTTTTGCACTGCACTGCATTGTTCATTTGTTTGACTTTTCTTTTCCTTGGGTTGTGACGAGCGGATATACCATTATGCTATCTGTGCTATGAATGATCAACGATGCGTTTCCTTGCCGCTGCTTGAAGACCCGAGTGTTGTGATGTGTTCGCGTGTGAAATGTTTTGTGAGTAGAGAACCAATTTCCACCATATGCTAAGCACGAGTGAGTTACGTATTAGCTTTCACTTTTCGAGTGGTCAAGATGGCGTTTGGGTTCATACCGCAAGAGGTCGCGCCAAGACAGGCTTCCTGCCGGAAGGCGGCGTTTGTCGCGCTTGCCTGATGTGCACATCAATTGTCTCGACCAGGAGTCAACATCCACCTGTGCCTTACACCGACGACTATAATTCATATTCGCCATACCCATCTCAACTTTGCGTGCAATCTGCGGCTTTTGATCCTACGACCTCGATAGACCCAGCGTGAAGGGCAGGCAGAGATTTTTTGGTTCTTCTGACATCTGACTTCGGCACTGCCGCCCAGTCTTCACACCTACTATTCAAGGCTGGTGTCCTGCTTGATAGTGTAGAGAGAGTGCGTGAGGGCTGCTATGGCGCCGCGATCGAGGACGGGATGGTACGTGGTTGTTAGATGTGCTGTCGAGACGAGAAACCGGCTAACCTTCCTTTGACTCACAGCCTCACCTGCCGCCAGAGGAAGGTATGCAGTGCCCAAAGATGCCATAGACAGCAAGATAGAGAGACGATTGAGGATGACAGGCTGACCTAGTAATTCACAGCTCAAATGCAGCGAGGAGCGTCCTATCTGCGCGCAATGCGCCAAAGCCCGCCGCGAATGCATCCCCAGCTCCGGCATCACTTTCCGCCACCAGCAGAACCCGTCTATGAACGGTGACCCGGTGTCGCGCGAGAGTCTCAAGAACTTCTACGGCTACAAGGAGACTTTTGGCCGGAAGACTATCTGGATGCCGGTGCCGCACAAGTTGACGTTCGTCACGACCAACAACCCTTACGAAGATGAGGATGGGTCTGCCCATCCGACTGCTGCCGTGGACGACAACCTTGTACACAACGGATTGAGCTTTGATGCGAACCAGGAGACTAGCGATGGCGAGTTTGCGCGACAGTTGGCTCAAGCAGCCTATCCTCAGGCCGAGTACTCATACCCAACTCATGGTCTGGAAGCCCTGAGTGCTGTGGCAAGCAGCCAGGACCAGTACAACTACGCTCCGCCGCCGGCGCCTATGGCATCACACGACACTTCTTCTACTCTACCTCACGTCTCGTCACCACAACAGAGCCACGAGACTTTGATGCAGAGTCTGGACTCTTTCGTCCACGGCAACCCACACGCCATCACATCGCCACCACCAAACATCGACCCTCGACTAGGAGATCTACAACCCCAGCAACAGCAACAGCACCAGCAGCAACTCCACGACGATAAACCCATACATGTACGTAGCTCCTCGTACACTTCCGTGAGGCCATCTAGCTTACTTTCGAAAGGAACAACTGGAGGCAGCTCTGCGATCCGCGAACCAGATGTCGCCTTCCTGATTCGGGACTTCTCCAAGCACGCTGGTGCGTGGATGGATCTTTTTGATCTCGGCCAATACTTCGCCACGGAAGTGCCTGTTCTGGCCGTTGATTGCCCATTGCTGCTGTACTCGTGTACGGCGCTTTCGGCTAAGAGTCTCGCGAGGATTATCAACAATAGCAATAGTGCTTCAGACGCAAATCTACCTCTACAGAAGCATAGTAGGCTAGTGATGCGTCCGGGTGCAGCCCTAGATGCTGAAGACTGGGTGCGGAAGGGAAGGGAGAATTACGACCTGGCAGTATCATTACTCCGACAGGCTTTGGCGGGTGCGATCATGTCGAATCCTGCAGACTTGCCAGAGGCCACAACAGCTGAAACTGCGTCGGTCACTCAAGGCGCGCCTCTGCCCAGCACTGATTCTGACGAACTCGTTGCGGCCACTGCTATCCTTTGCGTGTATGAATTTCTCGATGCTTCTGGCCCCGAATGGAGCAGACATTTGGACGGAGCGAAGAGTCTGTTCGAAGTTGCTAAGGATAGGATGGTGCCTCTGGCGCGCGAAGCCGAGCCAACGAGCCTTGCGAATCAGATCCGCGAGCGTCTTGCTGGACAAGCTCCTCTTCCGGACGACGTGACCGAACGAGGACTGAGCAAAGGTCGCACTGCGATATTCTGGAACTTCGCCAGGCAAGACATGCTATCTGCTTTCATCAACAATACAAACACGCGCCTCGACACCGCAGACTTGCCAATGTGGTCAAGCGCCGGACTCAACATCAACCCTGAAGGATACTTGTATCCTAGCAATCCTTCGCATCCTGACTATCGTCCTGAATATGTCATGTCCGATGACAAGATCAGCAACGCCCTCATATGGCTCCAGATGAAACTCGTCAACTACATAGCTGCGGGCGACGAAATCCCCGAATCACTACTAGGAGTCCGCCAGAGCGATCTTCTCGCCTACTGGCACGAACTCGAATCCCAATTCAAAGCCTGGCACGACGGCCTCCCTCCCTCCTTCCGCGCCATAGCTCTCGGCACAGACGCCGCCAGCGGCCTCGAAGAGCGCTGGTTCCCGCGCCCCATGTGCGCCAGCGCAATGCAAAGCTACCACTTCGCGCGCGTGCAGCTCCTGCACAACAAACCGCACATCTCGACGGGATCGCCTTTCTCCCCACAGCCTTCTTCCCCCGCCAACGTCCACCGCAGCAGGAAACCCAGCAGCACCGGCAGTCGCAGCGACATCACGATGCCGGGCTCGAGTCTCGCGGCGCGACACGCCAGCTACGCGAGTATTCTGCAGCAGAGCCGGTTTCATGCTAAGGAGATTGTGGCGATTAGTCTGGGGCGCACGGATGAGGGGACGAGGATCCATTCTGTGCAGCCGCTTTGGACGGCGGGGCTGGTGCTTGGGGCGGTGGGTGAGGAGGGTGGTGGTCGTGGTGTGGGTGCTGAGACGGAGAATTGGAGGAGGACGATTGTGGAGCTTTTGAGGGGCGTGGAGAGGGATTTGGGGTGGGCTTCGGAGTACAGGGTGAGGAATTTGTTGGACGTGTGGGAGGGGGTTGGGGAGGAGTGAGGTGGAGGTTGGTGGTTTGTGTGGTAGACGAGTGATGAGAAGGACTTTGTTGAAGGCGATGGTTCCTGCACCTCCGATTCCAAGGTGGCAGCTCCAGATAACGATTCCAGCAAAGAGAGGTCACTCTTGAATCTGAGCATCAAGTCAATTTATAGGTGGCCTTCAACGCATTTCAAGGGCTCTCCCATACGCCCACATTGCCCAGCATATTCAGGACGTAAACAAAAAACCGCACAGGCTCTGCGAATCATTGCAAGATTGGAACTGATACAGAAATCGATTGCTAGAAAACAAGGATAAAAATTATGCGCTGCATAGATTGAGTACCGCAAGTTTTACAAAGCGGCGAGCGCCCTGATTTTGTTGAGAAAGTTCCTCTTGGTCGTTACTGTGCGGTATCAACGCATGAGGACGGTCAGCGCTAAGAAGACCTGGGGCCATGACGCTCAAGTTTGTGTACGGCGTCTCTCAATGGTATGGAAGGTCGTTCGACCCATATGATCGATAGTACTTGCATATCAGCTCCTGGAATTGCTAGGCACTGACACCTGGTATCTTGATGATTGTCGCAGTTGATTCTGTAGCTTGAGGCCTAATAGTATTGGGGCATGAGAACATAAAGGGTGAAGATACAGCTGATATCGTAAATCGTACGCAAACTTAAGCGTAATCTAGGACTCTGTTTGTGAAATTGAACCCTGAGTTTTAGCGGCAATCAGGATCACTAGAGGAACGCCATGAGTATTATTAGTTTTTCCTAGAATGTGGATTGGGACTTGAGAGTTTGTTAGTGATCTTGAAGGACAAGACCGCCGAGCGCTTGCAATCGCGTTATTCCTATGCTGCAGTCAGTGCCCCGTCTGCTTTGGACTTGAGACACAGTTATCCCTCATCATGAGTCGTGACTCGCGAGGCAGACGCATGTATGCGGCGCATCTCGCATATAGAAAGATAAGAAGGTGAAGCACGAAACACATGTACCTCAGTACCCTCCTGCAGGCCGCATGCAAGAAGTGTCTCTGTCGATCTCCAGGCATCCGCGGACGAATCACAAACGCGGCACCCATAGGGCTTTGACAGGGCGGTGTCGCACGCACACCGAGACACGGGAAGGGTTCTATAGGCGGTGGTGACCAGACAGCGGGATGGAGATGCGTCGATACGTGCTCTTCAGGAGTACATTTTTCTGATTGATCACGGTGACACGGGCGCCAATTCTGTGCCACGCCGTGCGAGGGACGGAAGGTGGCATTGCGGCGAGATTCCACCATTCTGTCACCTGTGGTCGGTCTTTATGGGTAGTTCCGCGAAAGTCAAGAGGCTCACCGACTCGGTGTTGGGGTGTTTGGAGGAGTGATAAGCTTTCGTATCAGCGTGGGTAATAGGAGGTGGGCGCTCGTGTTGAGGTGTTTGGGGAGATTGGAGATCTCGTGTTGAAGCACACAGGCATTCCAGCATCGAGATCAGAGAGGAGAAAACGAGCCAGTTGTAAGCAGGATGAAATATGGCGTAAGCATTAGATACCTGTCAAAGGCTCGTTCGGCTTGCCAGCTTCTGCCGAGCGTAGCCTTCGCTGGCCTGCATCCGGGCTTCTCCACCAAAACATCGCACCTCTCGGCTTAGACGTCTAAACCGACTTCAGGGACAGATTCGCTCGGATGCTTAGCTGCAGCATTTCCATGACACTCGATCTCTCGGCTTATACGGAGTCAGTGCAGTCGCGTCCACCAATACCAAGGCTGGTCGCCGGTTCGCATTAGGCATGCTGCGCGTGCTAAGCCCGTTAAGCAGGGGCGCATCAAGGTTCCCTAGACGCGAAAGCACGGTACGGTGAGAGGGGAGCGATAGCAAGCATCCTGCTGGCTGGCCAAACCGCTCAGAGCGAGGAGCATTGGTAGGTTGCCAGTGTGCGGGTCACGACTGAACCGCTCGCTCCTTCCCATTACGATTGCGAATGGTAGGATTGTCCACGGCGTGAGCACCGGTCTTTGTCCCTCACCCTCGACACATATAGTCCCTGCCCCTCCCTTACATTCTTGCATCCCCCTTTGTCCATATTTATCCTCAGATCGCCCTCGCTTGCTACACTCGATTGCTATACTTCACATCATATCGAGCCGCTGCAATGACGCTCCGCGCGAACGAGTTGACCAGCTTCCCTGAACACGCCTACGAGCGTGTTCACGGTCACGTAGAGCTGCCTCCCACCCCTAATCCGGAGCCTGCGGATGCGAACAACATCAACAAGGCTGCCGCAAAGCCCAACACGACACAACACCTTGACTGGTTGAGGACACACGAGCGTTTACTGCAGAGATCCGTCGTCAACAAGACTGGAATCGTCTCACGGGACATCCCCATTGTTGTATCGGGCGATGACCTCAGTCTCGCTGAGTTGGTTGCTGTTGCACAGTGAGTCGGGATCATAACTACCACAGTGCCGCATTGCAGGCATGTAATTTTTGACATGGCTGACCTTGTATTCAGGTACAATGTTCCCGTACAAATCAGCACCGACGAGAAGGTGAAGGGCCGTGTCAATGGCAGTGTTGAATTCTTGAAGCAACACTTGGAGAAGGGAGAAGTTGTCTACGGTTAGCATCCCGACGTTCAGCATCATGCAAATGGCATACTGACAGTCAAACAGGTATTAACACCGGTTACGGTGGCAGCGCAGACACCCGCAGTGGCGACTTTGTCAGCATGCAAAGAGCCCTCATCCAGCACCAGAACTCTGGCGTGCTTCTGCCGTCCGATCAGGGCCAATCCAGCGAGGACTTCGATGAAAGCTCCCTTGGCCTCAAGGGCCACAACTTGCCCCGACCGATCGTACGCGGTACCATGCTGGCCAGAATCAACTCCCTTCTTCGTGGTCACTCTGCCGTCAGACTCATGGTTGTCGAAAACATTGCTACTCTGCTCAACCACGACTTTGTGCCTATCATCCCACTCCGTGGTTCCATCTCGGCATCTGGAGATCTCTCGCCTCTGTCTTACATTGCTGGTGCTCTCGAAGGAAACAGCGACATTTACCTCGACTGTAAGATGAAAGATGGCAAGCGCCAGATCATCAGCGCAGACAAGGCTGTTCAGCTTGCTGGTCTTACTCCGTTCACTATGATGGCCAAGGAGGGCCTTGGTCTGATGAACGGAACAGCAGTCAGCGTGGCTGGTGCTACAATGGCTCTGCACGAAACTCAGTACCTGGCCCTGTCCACCCAAGTCCTGACCGCCATGTGCACCGAAGCCATGCGTGGCTCAGCAGACAACTACCACCCATTCATCGCAGACATCCGTCCCCACGAGGGTCAGGTGGAAGCTGGTGCTAACATTTTCAAGATGCTCGAGAGCTCAAAATTGGTTGTTGGCAAAGACTCACACACTGCTGGTCTCTACCAGGATCGCTACGCTCTCCGCACCTCATCACAATGGATCGGTCCCCAGCTCGAGGACCTGATGCTCTCGGCCAAGCAGCTCGAGGTCGAACTCAACTCAACCACTGACAACCCTCTGGTTGACCCTGCGGCCGGTATGGTCCACCACGGTGGCAACTTCCAGGCTGCCTCAGTCACCTCCGCCATGGAGAAGACTCGCCTGACGCTGCAGATGTTCGGAAAGCTCATGTTCGCCCAATGCACAGAGCTTATCAACCCGCAATTGAACCACATCCTCTCACCCAACTTGTGCTTCGACGACCCCGACCTTTCTTATACTTTCAAGGGCATCGACATCAATATGGCATCCTACCAATCAGAGCTGGCTTTCCTCGCTAACCCAGTCAGCACTCACGTCCAGTCCGCCGAGATGCACAACCAGGCCGTCAACTCTCTGGCTCTCATCTCTGCCCGCTACACTCTTGACGCTGTGGAGTTGGTCTCTTTGATGACTTCTGCCTTCCTCTACGCGCTCTGCCAAGCTCTCGACCTGCACGTCCTTTACATTGAGTACATGACCCTCATCGAAAAGAAGGCCCGCCCCGCTCTCGAACGCACCTTTGCCGACAGCCTCTCACCAAACGAGCTCCACGGCCTCTGGACCGAAGCCTTCACCGCCGTCAAAGCCGGCCTCACATCCGCTAAGAGCAAGGCCACCGACGAGCGCGCCCGCATCGCCGCCGAAGCAACCATCGTTCCTCTGACCAAAGCCCTCGCAAAATCCCCCAAAGCCGCCGAATCCAACGTTTTCGCCGCCCTCGGCTCCTGGACCGACGAGCTCGCCACCATCATCTCTTCCTCCATCCGCGAGACTCGCGTGCGCTTCTCTTCGGGCCAGGGCCCGACCACCCTCGAGTACTTGGGCCACGGCTCAGCGACCATGTACCGCTTCGTGCGCTACGAACTCGGCGTGCCGCTTCACAAGGGCCTCGTAGAGCACCCCACATACCCCAACGCCGAGCGCGATGGTGTGAGGGCTTCTGCTGGTGAGAAGGTCACTATTGGCAAGCGTGTCAGCACCATCTACGCTGCTCTCAGGAGCGGACGCATGAGGAAGGTGCTGTTGGAGTGCTTGGCTTAGATTGACGAGGATGGCATTTACGTGGCGTAAGGTCTTTGTGGAATTGGGTATCGAAAATGTTGGCCCTGCGGCATAGGCAGATTGGTTTAAACTGCTGCTTTCGTTTGTGTACATAGTTAGCGAGCACGACAAACAAATAATGACATGAATTTTGATACATCAAACGAGTATTTGAATGGTATTCGATGTGTGTATAGGTCTGCAAACAATAGTCATGCTAACAACCGGTTTTTCGGTAACGACTGTGTCCAAGCATGCCCTTCAAACCTCACCACAGCCACATAACCAGACCAATCACCTCACAAGAACCCCGCCAACTGCCCACAAACATTGACGCTCTCATAGTTCAATCCGAACCCGTTAGTCTCCGGAATAATACGGAAGTAAAAGTTCGCCGTGTGATCAGTCTTGACAAGCCCAATATAATCCCCCTCGTCAGTAGCAGCCGCTCTGCCAGCCCAGTCCTTGGCGATCGAGTACGACATCTGGTACTGGTGTTGCCTCGTCAAGCGCGAATTCTTGCGGCTCGTCCAGGAAATCTTGAACCCACGGCCGTTGTAGCGCTTTTGCAAGCTGCCCTCCGAGTCTTGGCTGCCGGGAGTCAGAGTACCCATGTCGCCGGCGTAGTCCATGTTTACGTCGCCGTTGTCGAAGTAGTTGAATGCTACGTCGGAAGAGGTTCCGTGTTCGCCGGTGAGGTTACGGAAGATGGAGCGATGGGTGAGAATAGGGTCGGAGTCACGCTTGGTGGGTTTGAGAGTAGCGAGGTCGACGTGTTCGACGGAATCGAAACTGTAGCCGCCTTCTTTGAGGCTAGAGCCGAAGTCGGAGAACGACCTCTTCACAGACCCGCCTTCTTGGGATCCTTGCTGTCCAGAACTGCCTTCGCCAACAGCACCGTGGGCGTAGGCTTGGTAGATGAAGATGAGGTTCAGACCGTCCTGGACGTAGCCGATGTAACGAGCACATCTTGGTGCGCCTTCGTCTTCGCAGATGCGGCGGGCAAGGCCGGCTGCACCGTTGACGAATGCCACTCTATGGATAATTGTAAGTAGCTGCACTGGTCTTGTCTGTGCGTTCCTTGTTTCGACTTACTTGGCTTGGCTTGTGCCGATTGTCAACAGCGTACGGCCGACGATGCGGCATGTGCGCGGATTGAAACGGCGTTCCAGAGTCTGCAGCGCTTGATTTGGCTCGTTGATGCTGCGGGCATCTAGCTCCGCTGGCTGCAGGTCTTGGATAAGGCTGGTATCGATGCTACCATGGCTTGCGGGAAGGGCAGATGCCAGTCCGCTAGCAAGGAACAAAAGGTACGTCTGGAGAAACTTCATAGTTGGAAGGGTAGAAGGCAAGGGGGATGTTGTATGATGATGGGTTTATAGCATCGTTCTCAGGAGAATATCAATATGCTTTATACCGACTTCATCGGGCCTTATTGTTCAGCCGTACGACAAAAGCAATCGCGTGCATGTCTGGAGGATCTGTTGATGGGTGCACGAATACCACATACCTTCGAAGTCCACACCATCTCGTGTATGTCCGCATGTGAGTAGACCCAATGGTGATAAAGAACTGCTCGACATGGTAGGCCTCAGGTGGTATTCAACCTACATGTGGCTGTAGACCTAAATGAATGAGCTGCAGAACGATACTGATGGGAATCCAGTGCGCGATTCATGAGTGCCAGGAACGAAAAATTACTGGGCAGGTTTGAGGAATCCTGTACCATGCATTTACGCCATCAACAACTCAGCCGTCCCGGGAGACAGTATGAGGTGCAGCCCAGTAGCACTCAGGCATCAAAACAAGCCTCGAATGGCCTTTCTAGCTCCATGAGACTTTTCAGCCTCACAGTAGTGACAAAGCAGATATGGTCACGTAGCACGGCTCATCGGACCTTGCTACCATTATTGGCACAACGAGACGATCGCAGTTCGAAGGCTCCGGTGTGGGAAGATGCAGTACAAGGCAATGAAAGCCACAGATTTGCAGCCGGCGAAGCGGTAAGGGCGATGACCGAAAGGTATGGACAAAGTAGTCTATGAGGGCTCTCCTGTGTTGGTTGCTAGGTGTCTGGGCTGGGAGCGGAAGTGGTGACAAGAATTGTGATTCGGCCTGATCTGGCCTATATATTGTCTTGCTTCTCCGGGATCATGAGCTTGCATGCTGTTTGGTATTCTATCAAGGTGATGTCTGGTATGACCAGACGAGTCCGCACACAGACATGGGGGTGAAGATCTCCGCTGGGGGAGGCTAAGCAAGAACAAGCTCCACTAAGTGGAGCTTACCTTATTAAGCGCTCGGACAATATCGACCAACCTTGTCCTGTTGACTGTAGACACTCTCTCGATCTGCTGTCACACAGCATGAAATCCCTATGTGACTGCGGCTGGAAACGATTGTCTCAGTTCTAATGTTACGCTTGTGTGAGGCTGAGTATCCGGGCACACCTCCTGCCTCAGGCAATGTGGTTACCCGCCTGATGTGATGGACCCTCTCTTTCCTTCCACTCATAACTGCGAGGCTTGGACAACCACCAAGAACACCCAGGACCTCAGGATAGCCTCTCAAATACAAACTTCATCTCCAAGTCATCCCTTTCGAATATAGAGCGAGCAAGCTACGACCCACAAGGCAACTAACGGTTGCCGCTTTGACATCATGGAGCAAATGAAGCCCGACAAGAGCAAAGCAAAGTCACCACCTGTTTCCGACCAGCACCCATCAGAAGGTGACCCATGGAAAGTCCCACTCTCAGCTCTTGTCACCGCATATCCGAAAGACTTCATACTTCGATATGTCATTGTCCCAACAGCACTTCACATCTGGTGGTTAGTACTTCTGTCTTGCGTGCCCTTCCATACATTATGCTGACCAGGAACAGGACTCTGGCAGGGATTGCAGCGCTGGCTCTCACACACTACCAAATATGTCGTGGGTTCTGGAGCACTGAACGCATCTGCTCCTCACGGACTTACTACTTCTTATTCGCAGTCGAATGCAGTCTTGCTACTTTGATGGGGTATACATACTACTTGAAGGTGAAGCTGGTGGATGATCAGAGTAGGTCACGCTCGAGACGAAAGTGAGGATTGCGGTGAAAGATTCCTGTGGTGAGGCTGGTAAAGATGGAAGGCTCGTGAAACAATTCAGATGCCTCCGTTTAGTTGTTCGTAATTCGGAGAAAACGATGCAGCTCGACAACCACCATTTCTCATCGCACGAATGTAATGTCTAGCTCTGGTTCAAAGCCCAACATATTAGATACAAATGATCACAATTGTATCTATGGTCAACGCCATTAGCAGACGACTGTGAAAGGTCCACGTGATTATTGGTTTTCGAGTAGGGTTAGTGTTTTGCGGTAGAGACACTGCATTTGTCGTTCTGTGAATGACGCTGAATGTTGGAAGGCGATTCCATTCGGCGATATGATGAGATGGCGTGGTGTTGTTCATGGCCGTAAATCAGTGTTTGAGCTCACTGAAGAACATACACGTATTCACGTGACAAGACATTGTACCACATGCATATAGTTCACCTGTTTTAGGGCAATGTTTATGTCCGTGCGCAGTGACGAGTCAGGAACGATCCAGTCGTGTGGAGCTGCGCGCGCCAACGCGACCAGCAACCGGCCGTCACCAACATCCAACATTCAAGGAAGTCATCGAGCATTCCGGATCGCATACTACCTCCTCCCCAGACACTACAACCAAACACCAATCACATTATCAGCGCGACAACAGCAATGGCAGAATACGCCAAGAAGAAGAACGACGAGCTGCAGGCGCTGTGCAAGGAGCGCGGTCTCCCTCACAACGGCAAGAAGGCCGACCTCGTCAAGCGCCTCGAAGACAACGATGCCCAGAGCACTACTGCGCCCGAAGCTGCTAAACCCGCGCCTGCTGAAGATGAGATTGACTGGGACGAAGAGCCTGCGACCGAAACCGCGAAAGCTGCCACTAGTGAGCCCAATGCTACCGCCATCGCCGCCGGTGGCCTTGGACAAGTCGCGAACCCACAAGCTGTACCCAACCAGCAAGTAGGCGAAGACCCATCAAAGCCTGACGACACCACTGGAGCCGCACCAGCTGCGCCCAAGACCGACGACGCACCACAAGGAACAGAGGCTGCAGGCGAGTCAGCCAAGCCCGCACAAGACTTCACCCTGGGTCTACAAGAGCGAACATTGGACGAGGAGATCGCGAAGCGCAAGAAGCGTGCAGAGAAGTTCGGAATTGACCCGAGCAGCGATGAGACACTCAAGCAACTGGAGAGGGCAAAGCGTTTCGGCACCACAAACGTACCAGGTCTGCTGAACCAGGCGCTCCCTCAGCGCGCAGAGAAAGAGAAGAAGAGGGTGGCAGAGGGTGTTCAAGATGGAGGTGTTCGCAAGCGCAGCCGCGTGAGGCCCGGTGCGGGAGGCAGACAGAGCAGTGAGCGTAAAGAGAAGCCGGCTGCTAATGGAAAGCCTGGTGGGTGGATGACCGAAGCCGACAAGCAGGCAGCCGAGAAGAGAAAGGCCAGATTCGCTGCGCACAGCGCCGAATAAGTCACCTCGTTTGACAACCCACTAGCAGAGGAATTCGAATGTACGATCATCATAGCGACCGATGGGAGACCGAATCCGAAAGTTCCTGGTTTATCGATTCGACAGCGAGTGCGAGACTTATTTCAATTTCAAGCAATCAGGATATTTTCCAATTCAATACTACTATCCAAAGCTCTTCATCCGTCTCGGCGTTCAGGGAAACGCAAATGCTATCAAAGCCAGCCACGAGTTCGCTGGTGTCGGCAAGCATCATTCGCGCTGCATTCCTGAAGGAATTCATATTAATGCCATGCTGCTACACACAAAGCTGTCATGGGTATTTTGGTCATGCCAATTTCTGGCATCAGCACACAGATGCAAAGCAGATCCACATCAAACGGACACTGAATACGAGAGCTTCGACCATCATGATATTCGCGGATGATGAGTACCTGCCATTGGCACGTTGGACGCCTGTTGCAAGCAGGTATGGACCAAACCGCGAAGTGGAATCGGCGGTACAGGCAGATTGCCTTCAAATATCTTGCATACAAAATGCGGAGGATGAAACTTGGCTGTGAGTTTACTATGAATGAAACTAATAGGGAATTTGCTGCGTTGGCTACGGCGCGCCGCTGCTGTGTAGCACACCCAATTGCAGAAGTTGTAATGGGTTAGGGATATTACAAAACTCCTTCTCTCTAGTGCGAATGATACCATTCCATCCCGCTATCGCTATCAGTCTATGCATTTAGTCACACAGAGCTCACCGTCCAGCTTCTGATCGGCTTGGGTGGAGGCAGGAAGACATTCAGAACCCTGCGCGGAATTCGCTTGAAGCTGACACCCTCCCAGCTGCCCACGATCTTGTTGCCGCAAAGCACAAAGACTGTACCACCCAGCACGTCTTTACCCTCTGGCTGCATACGCACATAGCTCCGAAGCTCTTTCCCATTACCGGGCTGAAAGTCGCCAGAGATCTTCGCAGCGGACCACCCATGGCTGATGTACGCGTTCTTCTTCGTGTCCTCATCGATTGCATTGCAGATGAAACCAGACAGGTGGCATGAGCCATCGAGGTAGTAGGGGCCAGACAGTTCATCTTCGGACTTGGACAGGATGTCCAGGAGTGCAGTCGCTTCCAATGCGGCTTTGTCGATGATGATCTCGCTCATCGCTTGGTAGTCGCCATCATACTCAACAAAGGTTTTGAATAGCTCGTAGGCTTTCTGGCGATGGATTGTGCGGATCAGCCCAGAGCTTTCCGTCTGTGCTCTTGCTTGCAGTCGTTCCACCTGGCTTACAACCTGGTGTTCGTAGACGGACCACTCAGCTCGCCACTCGTCCTCGTCCTCGAGTCGAACAAGGCAGTGTGCAAGATCATCAATGCGCTCTCCTGTTGGAGACACATGGCTGAACGCGCAGCGGACAACGCCCACATCGCCCAGTTCCACAGCAGTCGCGCGCATCTCCAGCCACTGCCCATCACCAACCTGCGGATTCTGCGCCTTCAAGGGCTTGTCGACGTGCATTGCGCAGACGTTCAAGCCGGGCAGGCTCTCATTTGGTCTGACTTTCGCCCAGATGTGCTTCGCGACGGTGATGGCCATGTCGCCATACAGTCCGGAAGGCGTCAAGGTGACACCGTTGCATTTGTGATCGCGAAGGACGGGCCAGAGCTCCGGATCGGCGACGCAAGACCTGATAACGACGGAAGCTGATGTGTTTGTATTATATTCCTGGGAGATGATGCGCTGGCAGGAAGCCGACAAGTCATATCGGTGTTGCACCGCGGGCTGCATTATGAGTGGGGGGAGTCGGATTGAAATGCTTCGAGTGCTCGATAAGGGTCGTTTGTAATGTTATGCGTTGGGTCTGTATGAATTAATCAAGTCCTTGCTACGACGCACATCATATATAAGATATCTGTTCTGCACAATGTAACTCTCACCAGCAACGTCGGTGGACGCTTATACACACAGGCGGCACCGCAACCATACCGGCGCCGACAATTGCGATCGTAAGGATATGTTACATGGCTACGATGGAGTCGGCGCCGAAGGCGCTCGTGCCTTTGGGTTTGCGAGGCATCTGTAGACAAAGGTGGACAGGTGTCCGTGAGAGTGCAACAAGGCAACGTGCAAGGTGTCGACAGTTCGGCGGTTGCAGGAGTGCCGACGTTGCATTCGATGCTTGGCAGTGGTCGACCAGCCTCCTTTCCACCTCGACTGTCCTCTTCATTCCCACCCACACAATCGAAGATACCAAACGCGCCGTGCTGCACTTCAGCCACGTACTCAGGCAATTTCACGCGTGAAGCCGACTAGATACCTCGACTCGACCTGCCATTATCACGCTGTCTTCGTCTGCCGTGCCGCTGGCTGTCGAGTTGAAACTCTCGCGTTGACCGGCGACCCCGAATCAGATCGACGTCCGACCTTGTGACCCGTCTGCTATACCTCTTCACAACACTAGTACTGGCCGGTTCTTCATCCACGTCCCCGAACCTAGTTTCAGGTTTCCCCAGTCCCATCGCAGACCATGACGGCTGTGGCGCTGCAGCGCTTCTCAAGCGCTATCGGCCTCTGCCAATACATGCCAACCAGATACGCAGGATTAGCGACTTCGATTAAATTGACTTGGCCGTTCGAGCAAGGATGCGACAGGGGTCGAACGTCAAAACATTCTGTTCAAGAGCGGCAGCGTCCGCTTTGACACACATCCGACTGCCGTCCCAATGTCTCGCCACGTGCACTGCCTCGACTGCATGCCTCTACGCCTGTCACATCGCCAAGGGTTCAATGGTCGGGCCTGTCGTTGATCTATTGATCAGCGAGAGGGTGTTCGTTCTTCGCATTGTCCAGGCTATCCCTGCGAACCCCTATGCATCTCTACACATCGTCATGTCTTCTCTGCTTCTGCACATCAACATGACAAGATTTGGTGAAGTGCAGATATCGAAGCATTGCTCACCCTTTTCTATTATTGACAGCACATGAGCAGGTGTGCTATGCTACTTTTGAGGAGAAGTGAAGCCTTGCAATGATATTAGCATCCAACACGTGCGAACAACATCGATGATATACCCACCATCGACGACTGGCCGCTCGAGCCCCTGCAAACGAGCCGTCTGCCACCTCGTCTTGTCATTGGAACATATGGCCGCCACGCCACTGTTCAATAACCCAGCATCCTAGTTCTGAACTAGATGTACCACACGCGCACGGTCTGGCTTTGCGGTCTGAATACTGTAGCTTTGACATCATCATCATCCGACTTGACCACTCAGATCAGTCTCAAGACCAAGTTTCCTTGCTGCAATAGAGATACCAGTGATGCAGGTGGCACTATTGGACCGTGCAATTTCAGCAACCTCTTGCCTTGTTTTCAATGCAACGTCAGGGATCAATCGTTGACGATGCACATTGAACAGCGAGCTATAAGTATGGCCTTCCATGTCTCTATGCCCTGAATTCTTCACTTCTTACAATCCATTCACTCCTCACAACATCACACAAACCCCAAACAAACAACATCAAACAACATCAAACATGCAGTTCTCCACCGCGATCCTCGCTCTCGCCGCCGGCGTCTCCGTCGTCATGGCTCAGGCCAACCCTGCCCTTTGCGGCAGCAGAGTTGCACAGTGCTGCGAGCTCGACGTCCTTGATCTTGCTGCCATTACCTGCGAGAACCGTGAGTGTTGACTTTGTCTTTCACACGTTGAATCTACTAACAATATATCCAGCGACCGGCGCTCCCCAGACCATTGACGAGTTCGACGCCGACTGCGCTACACTTGGTGTGACTGCTCAGTGCTGCTTGCTGCCTATCGTAAGTCTTCTGACCTGTGATGACCCTCTTGTACCAACGCTAATACCGTTGCAGCTTGGCCAGGGCCTTCTCTGCGCTTCCCCGTAGAGAACGAAAGCAGTTATCAGTATGCCGTTCGGGACGCTTATGAATGTGCGGATAATGTCGGTTTGGGTGGGGATGAGATTGGCGGACAGGACACAAGAGCCCACAGGAGGCATCCATAATTAGTACCTGAACATTGTATGAACACATTCGATCGAGATTTAATGGAGGGCAATGAAATGTCATATGTTCGTAAGCTTGTTGATTAACCAGCATCTCGCCGCCCACTTATGCAACATCTCTTCATGCATAAAAACACGAGCTATCAGCGCTTCCAATCTGGCAGCAAAACCATGCGACCCTTGATCTTTCCATCATCCAAGTCCTTGAGCACTTCTGGAAGCTGTTCGATCGATCCAGTCTGGATCCTGGGCGTGAGTACGCCTTTTCTCATCAATTCCAAAGCCTCCTCGTAAGCAACTCTACTCCCATTGTATGAGCCTTTGATCACCAAACCAGTGCAGACTACCACAATTGGCAGCAATGTCACCTGTGCACCAAGCACACCGACCATGACAAGTGTACCTGCAGGCCTTAGCGCTAGCTGTGCGCTCATGACCGTATCCTCGTGGCTGACAAAGTCGATGCAGGTGTCAACGGCGATTTGTTGTTCGGCTACGAATTCGTGCACTTTCTTCGCTGTAGGGTCTGCCGTGCAGAAAGCATCTTTGGGTGGTATGCCGAGCTTGATCGCTTCGTCGATGGACTCCTGCCGGTTGTCGACGACGAGTATTCGTTTGGCTTTGAGGTGCAGAGCTGTCTGGAGCCCGTTGTATCCCAAGCCGCCGAGTCCGAAGATAATGATCGTGTGCTCTGGCTGAACGGCAGCAGTGTATTTGACCGCATGGTAAGATGTGAGAACCGCATCTGCTGATACAGCTGCGAGCGTATCATCGAGTGTGGACGGGATGTGGAATGCTGCCCGTTGGTGGATGACCGCGTACTCAGCAGCCACGCCGTCACGGCCAATTCCGTAATGACCGCCCTCGCTTTTGCAAAGCTGCTGGTGACCGCGATTACATTGAGGGCAATTCGGTTGCTCGCAGCCTGCATTCAGGTAGACGCCGACTCTGTCGCCGACCGCAAATCGAGACCCGTCGACTTTTGAGCCTAGACGTACGATCTCTCCTACACCTTCATGGCCCATCACGAATTCTGCACCCATGCCCAAGACAGGTTCCTTGAGAGCCAGAATCGTGCAGTCTGAGTGACATACACCCATCGCTAGAACTTTGACGAGCACTTCTTCGGCATCTGGGCTGGGGATTGGCACCTCAGTCCGATGAGGTTTGGGGTCGCCGATATGGCATTTCCAGGCTTGCATTTTGTCAGACATGTCCTTGAGTTAGTTTTCCTTGACGAGAAGATTGCAGTACTGTAGGCTGATGAGCGATTAAATGTTCATTTCAGCCCCAGCTGACGCTGCCTTGGCTGTAAGTGAGCGCGAATGCGGACCCTGCATGCAAGCGCCCCTAGACCTTTATTGGTAGTTGACAAGAGGTCGATAGGATCGCGACGCAGGTATTCAGCCTGTTAGAGACTGGGGTGCATCTTGACAACGCCTCTGTTTGAAGACACAGTCCCTTCTAGACCAAGTCAAGAGTCAACACCTACACCGTCGCTGATCAGATATGGGCAACATCCGGAAGGCTTGATGCGTCCGCTCTGGTCGTGCCTGAGAAGTGATTAGCTATAATGGTCTATGCCTACCGTGATCTCGCGATCTTGTACATTAACGTGTACGTATATGCACACATCTTCAATCGGCCTCGTACTATCGGCATAGTGGACAACATGGAGAACATCAGATTGTATGTCAATCGAATGTGCTTCGATCCTTCCGGGTTAGGGTTGTCAATTGCGCTAGTGGAGACCCTTGCTGATGCCATGCACGTGAAAGCAACATGAGTGATTGATCACGTCTCGATAGCCGATGATGTTTGTGTGAGCCAGTCTCCTGTACACTACACCCTGGGGAGTTGCTACCATCCGCGACACACGAGCAAGCTTCACTCCTTAAGCACACCACTGTGCCAACCCCGACCTCTACGCCTTGACACGTGTCGTTCAGCATCGCCGTCGTCGAAACATGCGCCAATACCGATAGTGCATTAGGAGGCACCCTTCGCCCACACATACTCGACACCTTCTTCCGAACCGCAGCATGCCCTACCACTCTCGCGTTTTGAGCAAAGACGAGGAGCTCGGGAAGCGCGACGACGACTTCCGTCCCAAGCGATCGCATTCCGCTGTCAATGCCTTCAACATCTTGCGCTGGCGCAAGCGTCGATTGTTTGGCTTGCTGGCTGGCATAGTTCTGTTGTATCTCTTCTTTGCGAATCCTCCTACCGACCTGCGTCCTATTGATGGACGACTATATGGCCAACCTGCAGGGCTTGGACGGTATGGCGGCGCAAGCACACCCCAGTCCGCTCGTAAAGAGCCCACCGGAGCACCACGTAGGCCGACGACAGATGAGCAAGATAGCGAGGGTGAAAAGCAGTATTACGATGGACCGATCAAGTTCTACAGACTTGCGTCAAGCCTCCACTCGATCACACGGACAATGGGACAGCGCAACAACAACCGCAATGTGCTGTTCGCTGCATCTTCCTTGAAAAGCGTGGCCAACCTGCTACCGATGGCATGTGAGATGGCAAAATGGGATCGAAACTACGTGCATCTTGCACTCCTGGGTCGCGACGCATTGTCGCTGGACGAGATACTCGAGATCAACGGTGTCTCGAGCAAAGACTGTGCAGTCTTGTTCCACGATGGCAGAGGTGATTATAGCGAATACAGCACTGACCGACGACTCGAGGTTTCTGTGTCAGGAGCAATGAGACACATTAACGAGTTCATGCATCCGCAAGCGATCATTACCGACGACAGCCTGGTCGAAGACGCGCCTTTCACACGCGCGGTGCGAGCGAAGGGTAAAGAGTACCATCATCCGGTGATCGAGATCCCTGACGGTGCTTACGAGGACTTCCTATGGATGACGAGGCTTGATTCGGGTAGCCTGAGTTGCTGGCACAAGCCTCAAATAGATATCCTGATCCACGCACCCAAAGACAGCTCAGGGGGACTGATCAGGTTATTGAAAAGCCTGGAGTCGGCGGACTATGCTGGCCTGCGGCCACCAAGACTTACGATCGAGCTACCGACTTCGATTGAGAAGTTCACTGGCTCGTATCTGAGCCACTTGCATTGGCCTCCTGCGGAACACTGGTCTCCCACAAGTGTCAGCACTCTTTCGGTGCGACATCGCATCCCAGACCAGCATCCTAACTCTGAGCAATCGTCTTTGCGCTTCTTAGAGTCATTTTTTCCAACCAGTCCGGACACGCATGTCCTGCTGCTCTCTCCACAGGCGGAACTTAGTCCACAGTATTTGCAGTACCTGCAATACGTCATCCTCGAGTATCGATACTCATCCTATGGATCCCCGTACTCAGGGGAACTCGTCGGAGCATCTCTCGACGTTCCCTCGATGTTGCTGAACGGCAGTGGCCCGCTTGCTCTGCCTACAGTCGCAGACATGAAAGGTCGCGCATATCTCGAAGACGAAAAATTAGACAAAGGTGCGCTCTCACCTTTCATATACCAGGCTCCGTCATCCACTGCCAGTCTCATCTTCAGCGAGAAGTGGGCTACTTTCCATGACTTCGTGGCCAACCGGTTGGCAGCAAGTCAAAGTGGGAAAGCGAAGACATTGAAGAAAGAGATCACCGAAACAGAGCCCGCCTGGATGGAATATCTCCTCGAGCTGATGCGAGCAAGGAATTGGCATATGTTCCATCCCGCGAAAAGTTTTGTCACCGTACATAACGAGCTTGCCCAACTGCCCGAGGAATTTGTACGACCGGAGAAAGGACAGAAAGAAGATGGCTCGACGAAGCCATCTCATCCCACAGAGGGAGAATCTTTCTTGTCAGCAGATGAGCCGCCAGTAATCGTCCCACACACCGAAAGAAAGCACGTGTCAGGGACTCAAGCTCTGCACTCAACTCTTCCTTTCAAGGGCGATCTGCCGGAGCTCCCACACTTGCCACTCCTCGATTACCACGGCGAACAGTCTAGTTTCACAGAAACAGACGATATCCAGCGAGAGTACATCGCACACCTCCGCGAGCATGTTGGAGGATGTGATGCTAAAGAGGCGAGACGTAAACGTCTGCCTCATGGACTAGGCACAGATGACCTGTTCTGTCTGCCTGGTTTGGAACCTGATTACGAAGAAGAAGATGAGGATGCAGAGGTTGCTTTAGCAATTGCGAAGGCCAGTGATCCGTACCCTTCGGCTGGGTAATGTTGAAGAGATCAACTGCCGCAGTATGGTGCAAGGATTTTGTCTGTTACAGTACTTACGTTCTCGAAGATACCCTATATACTATTGGAATTATTGTACACACTGGCGGCTGCACTGTCTTATTGGCTTGACTGGATGTCCACGTGACCTGACAGCGTTGCTTCAGAACGGCTCTGCTTTAGGATTGAGCGGCTACAACTTCCTCGCCCGTTAATTTGGCTTCTGCAACCCCATTCGCACGGGTATAAGATGCCGGAAGTCGTACGCCCTCTGCTGATCTATTTCCCCCTACTGTAACCAGAACATCTCCATCTCCATCTCCATCCTCCATCCCCGCAGTCGCGAGGAGGGAGTCCTTCAAGTCTCCAGGCGACATGTTAGACTAGGACTAAGACTTCACATGCCTAGGCGGCTGAAGCTTCGCTCGTGTTGGCGCAAGCTTACTTTACCGTTGCCAAACTCACTCCGCCCATCCGTGCGTCATATACAACCACGCGCTCTCGAGCATCATGCTCACACTTCGGCTTGAAGGCCGTGTGCCGGTGAAGTGGCGTCATTATCCATGCGATACAGTGTGACTTTGAGATGACAGTCCGCCCGCCTGGTGCGTCGGAGTTACTTAGGCGCCGCAGGAGCGGTTGATCAATCGGAGATGTTGATATGGAATTGATCTCTGCTTTTCTGGCTCTTCGACCTCTTCTTGTGTCATTGTTGTGTTGCTACCAATACTACTCGGGTGTGAACTACAGAAGAGCTTGAGAAACACAGCATCGCAACAAACGAAGTACCATCACAATGGGTCAAGTACTCAAGCAGAATTGGTTCGGGCGAGGATGGCGCTTGCAAGTAGCGGTCATGGTATCCTGCCAAATGGCTTTCAGTAAGAATTGGCCTCGTCCCTAATCCTATCCCAATGGCACCAACTAAGTAACAAACACAGTCTTATTCGGTTACGACCAAGGCGTCTTCTCCGGCATCGTAGGCAACGAAGACTGGCGCAACACCTTCGGAAACCCAACCAGTGCTCTCGAGGGCATCATCGTGGCAATCTACAACCTGGGAGCCTTCGCCGGATGCATCTTGACATTCTTCATCGGCGAGAAACTGGGGAGGCGGGTTTGCATGTGGTTTGCTATGGCTTGGATCGTGAGTACAAGTTGAGGTTGAGACCAATTGTCGCTCGGGGTTGCTGACGCTGTGAAAGATTATTGGTGCTATTCTGCAGTGCACGTCTTACTCGGTTGCTCAGATCATGGTAGCCAGATTTATCACGGGTATTGGTACTGGCATTGAGACGAGCACTGTTCCTATGTATCAGAGCGAGCTTTGCGATGCTAAGCGCCGAGGAAGACTGGTGTCGTCTGAGCCGCTTTTTGTTGGCGTTGGTATTGTGAGTTGTCTAGTGGATGGAGTGGGATGGGCATACAGCTGACCTCATGCAGGTCATCGCATACTACTTCGACTACGGCATGAGCTTCGTTCCTGGATCGGTCGCATGGCGTGTCCCAATCGCCTGTCAGGTTTTCTTCGCATTTGTGAGTATTTGAATGTAAACAGCCTAGACGTGACTGACTCCGAGCAGATCGTGGTCATCCTTGTGTTCGGCATCCCCGAATCTCCTCGCTGGCTATACGCTCACGGCCAAAACGAAGAAGCACTGCAAGTCTTGTGTGAAGTCTGGGATGGCGGACCCGACAGTGAAATGGTTTCGCAACAGCAAAAGGACATCCTCGAAGCGATCGAGATGGAACGCAGACACGGCGAATACAGATGGCGTGACATCTTCAAGCGCGATGAAGTCCAGACCGGCAAGAGAGTTATGCTCGCGTACGGCGTGCAGTTCATGAACCAGATGGGCGGCATCAACTTGGTGGTGTAAGGAAGCACCATTCGTTTTACACTTCTCTGAACACCGTTGCTAACATTTCTGGTAGCTACTTCGTGCCGTCTCTTTTGCAGCAGAACGTCGGACTCACGCAAAATCTCAGCTTGCTGATCGGCGGAGCCGTCCAGTGCATGTTCATCGTAGGCTCCATCTTCCCGACCATCTTCCTCGACCGGTTTGGTCGCAGAAGACCGATGATGTGGGGATCTTTCGGCCTGGGCTTGTCGATGATGATGCTCTCGGTGTTGCTCAGCTTTTCGCGGCCGCAGTTTAGCGAGAGCTTGCAGCACGCTACGGCATCTGCAAGTGTAGCGTTCTTGTTCACGTATATGCTGATATTTGGGTGAGTCTGGGAATGTTTGGGCAGTTGAGGAAGGTAGCTGACTCTGATTGCAGCGCTTCTGTGAATTGCATTCCTTGGGTATATGTGCCGGAGATCCTACCACTACAGGCCAGAGCCAAAGGTTAGCAGTATCGAACAAGCATAGACTTGAAAGTCCCAGTATACTGACAGCAGCATCAGGAACTGCAATTGGCATAAGCTCGAACTGGCTGTGGGCAAGTATCTCCAGGACCAGTCTCTCTGACCTCTAATTCTGACTATTTTTCAGAACTTCGTCGTTGTGATGATCAGCCCCTCGCTCATCTCGAATGTAAGCCATCAATTTCGGGAATGAGAAGCATTGCCAGCAAATACAGTCTCACTGACAATGCTTATAGCTCGCCTGGAAAGCCTACTTTATCTTCATGTGCCTCAACTTCTCTTTCGTTCCTTTGATCTACTTCTTCTACCCAGAAACCGCCAATCTGACACTTGAAGAGGTGGACTACCTCTTTGTCAAGGAAGGTCACAAGGGTATCAAGCAGCTGTGGCACCGCAGCGCTCCGGTGCTGATCAGCTTGAAGGAGGATGTAGGGAAAGGTGCCGCGGAGATGGGAATGACAGGGGATTCTGAGGAGAAACATGAAGGGAAGGCTGAGGGCCTGCAAGATGAGGGTAGTGCGGATCACATCGAGGCGAAGAGAGAGATGAGTGAGTGAATGGTTTGAAGGCGTCCTCGGGTGGCGTGGTGGAGTCTGTCTGATCCATTGATTCATTGGTACTTGAATAGCCCGTGTCCGCCGAGTCAATTGATTGTAGTACCTCCATGTTACTGTAGCTAGGATTCGAGTCATTGTTCTGTTTCCGTGTTTCCATAAATGTTTACATGTGCTAAGAGCACTGTGTCCGAGTAACCGATTCAGTACCCCGTGCTATACAGGCTGACATCAAGTGTAAATAATACCATGTTCTGCCTGTACGGTCAAGAACAGTATTGTATTGATATATTCGATATGATGCGTCCAAGCGAAAAGTAGTTATTAGACAGTATTTATTCACACGTATACTCCTCCTCACCGCCAGCGTGCCATGTCGCGTGCCTGCCGCCTCCAGCTGGCTTCCCAGCAACTTCAAGCGCAAGGCAGCCCAGCCAGCAGCCAGCCCGTGCGAATCATCATCCCGCTCCAAATGCATGGCCTTGGCACAACAGCAGCAGCAGCGGCGTCACCACCACCACCACCAGAGGGCAACAACATTCAGCCGCCTCCCATACCACCATTGACCACCACCATCTCCCCCAAATACCACCCACCACCCTCTCCGCGCCCGCACGTGACCCTCCACCGCCGCGTCGCCCCCCCGCCTGACCGTGCGCCGCGCCCCCTCAACATCCCTATCCCGCCGCGAAACAAAGCCTCACCGAGACCCCACCACCACCGGCTCCGTCAGTCCCTCCACCGCCGACACCGCGCAATCCACACACACGACCACACTCTGCTCCCGACAAAATGGCGGAGGCTGCCGCGCTCAGGCAGCCGGTCGGAGACACCAACATGGAGGACGTGGGAAAGGTCGAGCACACTCTGGGCGACCCCGTGGACCCACCCAACATCGGCACCCTCGACAGCTGGGTCGAGAGCTTGATGGCATGCAAGCAGCTGTCCGAGGACGAGGTGCGAAGGCTGTGTGAGAAGGCGAGGGAAGTCTTGCAGGACGAGAGCAATGTGCAGCCGGTGAAGTGCCCGGTCACAGTGTGCGGCGACATCCACGGTCAGTTCCACGACTTGATGGAGCTGTTCAAGATTGGAGGCCCCAATCCCGACACCAACTACCTCTTCATGGGTGACTACGTCGACCGTGGCTACTTCTCTGTCGAGACCGTCACTCTCCTCGTCGCGCTCAAGATCCGCTACCCAAGCCGCATCACCATTCTGCGTGGCAACCACGAGTCCCGCCAGATCACCCAAGTGTACGGCTTCTACGACGAGTGCCTACGCAAATACGGCAACGCCAACGTCTGGAAGTACTTCACAGACTTGTTCGACTTCCTGCCTCTCACCGCGCTCATTGACAACCAGATCTTCTGTCTCCACGGAGGTCTCTCCCCCAGCATTGACACGCTTGATAACATCCGTGCTCTGGACAGGATACAGGAGGTGCCTCACGAGGGTCCCATGTGCGACCTGCTTTGGTCCGACCCAGACGACCGCTGCGGATGGGGAATAAGCCCCAGAGGAGCTGGATACACATTCGGTCAGGACATCAGCGAGGCGTTCAACCATAACAATGGCTTGACGCTTGTCGCGCGTGCGCATCAGTTGGTCATGGAGGGCTACAACTGGAGCCAGGACCGAAACGTTGTCACAATCTTCTCAGGTATGGCACGGCTTATGCAGCAAGCTTGCGCGATCCAAGTGCGCTTATTGACATTGATTCACAGCACCCAACTACTGCTACCGCTGCGGCAACCAAGCAGCGATCATGGAGATCGACGAACACCTTAAGTATACCTTGTACGTCACCGCGAATTACCCTTTACAAACACTGCGATTGTCACTAACACACATCCCAGCTTGCAATTCGACCCTTGCCCCAGAGCTGGCGAACCCATGGTCTCGCGCAGGACGCCCGACTACTTCTTGTAATCGATGGTAAGCACACCAACCATTCGCCGCCGCAGGAAGCGTGAGGGAAAAGGGAGACAGGGGCAAAGGAGGCCAAAAGACTTCCCACGAAAGGGCAACCCTTAAAGCATTTTCCAGCACACATCATGCAACGAAAGAAAAGAAAGAAAACTTCACATTCAGCTCGTCATGCCCAAAGTTGCTACCACTACTACTATATCACGCACGCAAGGAAGACAACGTATAATACGATAGAAGAAAACCTGATGATGTCCCGGCCTTTTCACTTCTGGGTGGTGGAGTTTATCGTGCTGGGGAGCAGGGAAGCGCTTCGTGTTTTCTCTCTGTTGTATTACACACGGTTTTGCAGCCAATGAAATTGCTCGTTCGTTCCTGCTTCTTTGGCTGGGCGTACTGGGTGAGTGCGTGGGAGGGCAAGCGCTACTAGATAGACGATTCGGGAAGGAATGAGAATGAGAGGCGTATGAAATGTGTTTGTTTTGTTTTCGTCCAAGGTCATGTTTTCCCCCAAGGTGCTCGTGCAATGTTGCCAAATGCTATACGATCGTAAACATGCATGGCTGACGGTAGTCACAAAGAAAAGTTGGAACGACATGAGGAAGACTGCTCCGCTGGAGTTTACGCATTCAATTCAGTTGCTGGGTATCAATTTTTTGTCGTGCGCCTGATGTCTGCTCCGCCCGAGTCTTCTCACGAAAGACTGCAAAACAACAAACGCCAATGCTAATGTATTCGTCACGCGCCAAACTCGCTCGCCAAAGCAAGATTCACCAGTTCCTGTAATCATCGTCAGTGGGTATTTCTTGAATAATAAGCTGACCGAACTCACCAAGTCCTAGCAGCAGCGCTGAAAACCGGAGGCTTCCACTGCAATTTAGTAGGCTCAATGAACCGCTTGCCCTTGATCTTCTCTTTCTCCTTCTGCTTCTCGCGCTGCTGCACCACCGAGTCCGTGAGCACGATGACGTGGTTCTTGTTGCTGTAGCGCAGCATATTCAGATTCTGCAGCGTGTGCAGGACATCGTTCGTCGTCATCGCCAGCGCGCCGCCGATTTCTTCGACGCTCAGCTGGCCGCCGGCTTCGAGCAGGTGGTCCACGATGACTTCTTGCCAGTACGCTCGGTAGCCCAGCAGGCCCAAATCTGACAGGGGCTTCTCGGGCGAGCCGAGCTTGCCTTCGATTTTGCTGAGCTCGTAGGAGAATTGGATTAGGAGGCGGCCGTAGCCTTTGCGCTGGAATTGCGGGAGGGTGAGGATACAGGCGACGTTGTAGCCTTCGGCGCTTTCTTTTTCTTTGCTGAAGTAGCCGACTAGGTGATGGCCGTGAGCGGTTCGAGTGGTCATGCAGTAGAAGAGGAAAGGATCTACGTCGTAGTAGAGAGTTTTGTGGTCGAGGAAGAGCTTGCTGAGCAAGCAAAGGTTGCGGCACCAGGTGCGTTGCCGCCGCCCGTCGATCTCGAAGAATGAAACGTTGTCGTCGCGGTAGATCTCGTTGCCGGGAGGGTGCAGTAGTGTGCACTTACTCCGGTGGCGAGAGAATTGGTGAAGGTTTCCGTAGTAGCCCAAGCAGAACTCGCAAATGTAGACCATATCGACATCTGTGAACTCGGCTGGGTATGGCGAGAAGTACCAGGGCTCGATCTCGGAGTCGCCCATTTGTATGCTCTCAAGGTTACGCACACGAGAGATCTCAGTCTGGTTTTGGGTCATGCTGCCGCCAACGCGGAGTTTCTCGATTTCGTCTTCTCGGCTCACAGGGACATGGTCTGGCACAGCTTTTGCCTTCGCAGCAGCGGCCTGCAAGTCGACGAGGTCGACGTTGTTCTCATCTTCGGGCTGTGGCGTTCCATCGAGGTCTTCAGTGGTGACTGCGACCATACTAGGGTCGCGGTTCTCCTTGCCACCGCTCTGCGACGGCCGTCGCGAGCTCATCGCAGAGCCATCGAAGGGAGTGCCGGACGCCTCACGCTGGTTCGTGTTGGCGCGAGGTCGTTTCTGGCCAGTCTTGGTCTGCTTGGAGTCTGTTTTCGAAGTCTGCTTCTGTTTTGATTTGGGCTCTGGCTTTTCTGGTACTGGCCACTCGACTTCATGTGAGAGGTCGATGCGCTCTGGAGCAACCCATTCATCAAGACGTTTGTTGAATTCCTCATAATGCACGTAGAAGGTCGGGCGGCCTTTGCGAGTTGTGATGGAGAGGATTTCTGCTTTTCGATTTTCGCCGTCCTGTTCACTATCGTTAGCTGGGCTGAACGTGAGATTTGTCGCATGCATTGCGCGAAGCCCACCTTCTCGATCATGGCCTTGACGCCGATTCTGCAAGAAATATTAGTACTCATCCAGCGCAAATAACTGCAATTTGCATATTGCGCATAGCAGCATCAGGATAATGCATACCTCAGCGTCGACAGTGTCGCGATGCTTCTTTCCGGCTTGGGGCCATCGCCATCATTGCCGCCATTCTCGCGTGGCGCCATGATGCGCTCTAGATGGCCTGTGAATTCCCGCGTGAGTGTTTGTGGCGGTTGTGATGGTATGAATAATTATTGTTGCTGTCTCGAGGCTGCACATGTGGCGTCGCGATGCTGCTGATTGCGCCCGTAGACTCGTTCGCGGGCCGGAAAGCGCAGCCGAGGCGCTGCTAGCAATCCTTCCAGAAAAGTTCACAGCGACATTTATTTAGTCGGATCCTCCAATACCAAGCTATACTCCACCACCAACGACCGCAGCAACAGCAATGCAACCATAAGCATGCCGGCACCCACCACCGACCTGTCGAGCAACTGGAAAAAGCTCCAAGCAAAACTACAGGCCGAGAAGAAGCCCACAGACTCCTCAACCACTACCACCAGCAATGGCATCAAGCGCAAACGACCTATAGACAAGACCTCCTCCACCACCACCAAACCCCCCACCCGCTACGTCAAAGCCAAACTCACCGGCGACAACACCTCCGCCCTCGGCAAAAAGAAGCGCAAAATGGGCTCCTACATGTCTTCCTCCACCACCCAACCCGAACCCACCACAACCAAATCCCACTCCTCCCTCACAACAGACCACGACATCCCCGCCGCCGACCTCGCCGCCGCCTACGGCTCCTCGCACTCCCATTCCACCCCCTCCTCCTCCACAAACGCCAACGCAATGTTCTCCGACACCATAAACGGCGGCCTCCACCCCTCCCACCGCGCAGGCAAATACCTCGCCCTCGACTGCGAAATGGTCGGCACCGGCCCTCCCCCCCACAGCGACGACCTGCTCGCCCGCGTCTCCCTAGTAAACTTCCACGGCGAGCAAATTTACGACTCCTACGTGCAACCGCCGGGCAAAGCCCGCGTCGAAGACTACCGCACTTTCGTCTCTGGCGTGACAAAATGGCATTTACGTCCGGACTACGCGCGGCCGTTCGCACAAGTGCAGAAAGAAGTAGCAGACTTACTGCATGATAAGATTCTTGTGGGGCATGCGTTGAAGAAGGATATGGAAGCGCTGCAGCTCACGCACCCGAAGCGGGATGTTAGGGATACGTCGCGGTATGCGCCGTTCCGGGTTGAGAGTAGAGGCAAGCCGCCTGCGTTGAGGAATCTGGCGAGGAGTGAATTGGGGTTGGTTATTCAGACGGGGGAGCACAGCAGTGTGGAAGACGCGCGGGCGACGATGGCGTTGTTAAGGAAAGAGAAGCAGGGTTTTGAAGAAGACAACAGACGGGTGTTTGGGACGAAGAGGAGGGTTCCTTTGGGCAAAGGCAAGAGGGAGGAGAGTGTTGATAAGGATAGTGATGATGAAGATGAGGACGAAGACGAAGATGCGGATCTGGACGACGAGGATATAGATTTGGATTTGCTTGAGGGGGAAGAGGATGCGTTTGGACAGTTGGGCGATGGATCCGCGGCGAAGAAGAAGTCTGGACCGGATAAGAAGAAGAAGCGCAAAAAGAAGTCGAGGACGAAGAGGAAGTGATGAAGTGAAGGCGATTCGTCTATACCCAAGAAAAACGCTAAAACAAGAGGAAATTACGCTCCGCCTTCGATCTATCTCTCTACTACAAAAATCCGTGGCTTTTCCCAGTCCACTGAAAAATACCACCAGTGCATGCGCACGCAAGAAGGGTATATTCGTCAAGATCCGTTGTCTCTCTTTCCTTTCCATGTCTATCCCAGGCAAATACCATCGACAATATTTCTTTCTCTCTACAAAGGCACATTCTCCATCATGCCCACCGCTCCCTCTCTACCAATCGTCAAAATGATATCTCCCAGCGTCTTCGTCGCAAACCCAGCTTCGCAGTAGCTGAAATAGTACTCCCACTTCCGCCTGAACAAATCAACGTCCTCCTCGCTCATGCCTTTGCCCTTGCGATCGGTCTTGTGCTCGGCCAGCAGCGCTGGTCTGATCTTGGCGTTGAAAGACTGCATGAAGTTCTGCCTCCATATGCGCAGAGTCTTGGCGTAGTGAGGGCCGATGTTCTCGATACTCTCTGGGATCAGGCGTGGCTGGCCGCCGGAGGCTTTTGACGTAGAGCCGGCGCGGACGGCGTCGAGGAGTTGTGTGGCTGTCGGGAGGTGACCGCCGGGGAAGATGTAGCGACGGATGAAATCGTCTGATTTGCTGTAGGCTGCGTAGCGGGATTCGGGCATGGTGATGCATTGGAAGACGGCGACGCCGCCTTCGCTCTTTAGCAGGTTGTCGATGCAGCGGAAGTAGGTCTCCAGGTACTCGGCTCCGACGGCTTCGAGCATTTCAATGCTGACTGCTTTGTCGTACTTGTCTGCTTCTGCGGGTACTGGTAGGCTGCGATAGTCGCAGAGCAAGACGGTGATTTTGTCTTGCAGGCCAGCGGCGCGGATGCGCTCTTCGGCTAGCTCTTTCTGTTCAACACTGAGGGTCAGGCTGGTCACACGGCAGCCGGTCTTTTGTGAGGCTAGGATAGCGAAACTTCCCCAACCAGTGCCGATTTCGAGGACGTTGTCGGTGGATTTGATGTTGGCGTTGTCGATGAAGCGTTGGAGTTTGCGGTATTGAGCCTGCTCGAGAGTCTCCTTCGCGCTGTGAGGGTCGTTCTTCGGAAGCCAGATTGCAGACGAATAGGTCATGTCTGGAGAGAGGAAAGCCGCGAACATCTCGTTGGAAATGTCGTAGTGCGCGGAGATGTTGAGACGGGCATTGGTGAGGGTGTTTGTGCTGCGGATCAAGCCTGCGACCTTGCCGGCAAGATCAGAGGTGAAAGTCGAGCCATTGGACAAGTATGCGCGGTTTTGAATGAACAGCTTAAAGAAAGCTGTAATATCTGGACATGCAACCTCTCCGAGCATGTAGCTTTCAGCGAAGCCCATGTCTGCGAATAAAGCCAGGCGCACCCAGAACATATCGTTCAGGACTCGCAATTCTGTGTGAGCGGCGCTGTAGACAGTCTTGCTGTCCTGGCTGTCCACGCGGCGCGGGCTGCCGCATGTTGTCACGGTGCCGTCGGTGTCATGGACGGTGAGCGATCCAACTTGAATGTTTCTGAGAAGTGAGAGGATGGCACTTCGCGAGACGGACAGTAGAGGCGGCATGGCGTATGTTCCGGCATAGCTCGCCAACGCGTTCGCCGTGTCTGTGATGGGCGATAGCACACCCATTGTGACGTCCTGTATGTATGAGATTGAGCACCTGTTGTATGTCAATGCGAGCGTGTATTCACAGAAGAGTGTCAAGCAAAGGGACAGGTGTCAAGCGAGAGGGAAACAAGAGGAATAGTTGGGACAGCGTGGGAGGAATGGAAAGTTTAAAGTGCATCTCGCTCACAGCTCGCTCGCGTACGCCTTTCTTCCTTCGGCCCCGGGAGCATGTTCCAGCCGGGCATCATCGCGTTCGGGGCGACAGGCAGGTGCGCGAGGCGGTCGAGGAAAAGGCTCCGGATTGCAGCGGTAGCGCTTGATAGTGGCTGCTGCATTGATCCATTTGGCGCTGCCTGTGCTGCTGCTAACATGCCGATAAAGAGCTTTGTTCGAGAGCACTGGAGGCTTTGGTAGAGTGATCTGCGTCATAGATCTTGCTAGCTCGAGTTGCTCGCATTCTCGCTCTCGGTCCTGTCGGAGCTGCTGCCCTGCCATCAACCTCCCCTGCATTCTTGTCGGCAGTTGACTGTGATTGTTGCCAGTGCCTTGTCTTGCAACATCATCCCATTGCGGTATGCTTGTTCAATGGACGCTGCTTCGATTGCTCTCTTCTCGTGGGCAATGTTGTTTGTCGCAGATGGCAGATGGAGCTTCCGTCGATTCCCTTCCAGCTGTCTTGCCCCGCCCGAGTGGGGCAGATCAGATCGTATCGGACAGATCTCGCTTGGCAGGACAGGAACGCGCAACATGTGAAAGACGAGGAGGAATAGCCACTCTCGGCATATGCATTTAGAGTGATCAGGCGAATATTCACCGTATGCGGTACATGATACTTGTAATATTTCAATTTAAGCTCGCAGCTTCCAGCAACACAAGATCTCGATGCTCAAGATCCCCATCTGCTGTGCGCAATTGCCATGTGCCACGCGACTAATGGAGCTGGTGGTCGGCCTTACCGGCAAACGCCGAAAGCTGTTTTTGTAGCGCGTCCGGGTCGCGTCTCTCTGCACGCGAATCTTGATCATCGAATCGCTGCCGGAGACCATAGATTCCATACATTAAACAACTAACGGTATACACACCTCACCCACCATGCTCGCCATCCACTCCACCACCCCAGACAAGCAAGTCACGCCCAACATCCTACCCTGCGCCATCAAGCACAACGGACCCGTCAGCGCCGCAGAACGCTATTGGAATCCCACCACCGAACAAGATGGCACCACCACATCCTTCTTCAGAGGCCGCAAGCTCCGCGGAAAGAAAATAGCGCTACCAGAAGGCTACGAAGGCGCAGTACTACAAAAGACAGACAAAAAAGTCATCGCAAAACCAAGCATACCCACACCTGGAGACGAAGATGGTGCGGACAATGCGCCTAAGGAAATCGAGACATTGGTTATGGATCAGCATGCCAGATTTGGAGATATCATGGTCTGGGAGCATGAGGCGGTGCCGGAGGGGACGGATGTGTATGTGAAGGGAATTGAGGAGTGGATTGGCTTTGCAGAGGCGGTATGTGAATATTTATGGAGGTTTGAGAAACTCAATGGCTGACCGCAACTCATTAGATGCACTCGTATGATGGCTCCGACTCGACGACACCGTCATGAGCAGCCAGTGTTTGCTCTACATAACACTCACTATAACAGATGGTCCACAACCACCGGGCCAGCTGTCTAGTCTCGTCCTCGTCGCGCCAGAGCTTCTCAGCCGTTCAGCGTGTCTTGCTGTCTGATCCCAAAGCGCTTGTCGGCATCGCTTTGCCTCTTTCAACCTGCAATTGGATGTGGCAGGTCGCTTTCGAGGGCTCGTCTCGCCAAACGAATGCGCCATCGCAGACTTTCGTCTGCATGTGCGACTTACATCAAGGCATCCTCTTCCACGAGTAATGAATATAATAAATCAAAACCGGCACCAGAGCCTCCTCACCCTTGATCAGACTCCTCTTTCACCTCAGTCTCCCCTTTGACTATCTTCTCCTTCTTGACATCTCCCTTGACATCCTCCTTCTTTACACCCTCTCCCTCCCCATCCTCCCCCTCACCACCCCTCCCCTTATGCGCCTTATCCCACTCCCTCTGCTCCCTCTGAAACTCCCTCTTCAGCGCCAAATACCCCTCATCCCCCCTACA